>Ga0307515_10000202_pt1 | contig 145313 bp, 133 predicted proteins | sample 17_EM_MG_FD_194513 | JGI IMG/M metagenome (GOLD analysis project Ga0307515, IMG submission 194513) | Populus trichocarpa ectomycorrhiza microbial communities from riparian zone in the Pacific Northwest, United States - 17_EM | ecosystem: Host-associated > Plants > Roots > Unclassified... | reverse complement strand
TATTGGGAGGCAGGGGGGGAGATTGGTGTTTGTGTGTGGTCCCGAGGGGTTTACGGAGTTTTGTTTGCGGGTGTTGGAGGAGTTGGGGGTGGAGAAGGAGAGGGTTTATTGTGAGAAGTGGTGGTGAGGGGTTTGTTGATATCTTGACATTTACCTATATCCTACGTGCACCTAAGCTATTGAGCTACTTACTGATGCTACATTACTGTTGATACTTCATACATAACCTTCCCATTAGTCGCCTAGATCATCAAATTCTAGCCCAAACAACGTCCATAACCTTTTGCGTCCATCGAAACACTACAGCCAATCCACCGCTGGCGAATCTGCGATCCTGATTGTGGAGCACGAAGATGGTTCCGTAGTGGGAGCTAGGCTAGTATTGATTTGAGTTTCGGTGATGATTTCGCGGCTGGGGTAATCAAAAGCTGAGAGTATCGGCGGGGCGCTTTCAAAGGTGAGCCCGTTTCATATAGCTGCCATATATAATTGCGGGAGGTGATTTGGGTTGAGTATTGCTAATGGCCTCCCTGAGCGTTGATGTCTGAGCTGGTGAGGGTGGAAAGACAGTCCTTCGCCACGGCCATTTTGTTGATGGTGTCAAGAGTGGACGGGTGGTCCCTTCCGAAGGTCTTCTCCTTGCCATCGAGGGCGCGTTGGTACTATTCTAGTGCCTTGATGTACTCCCCTTGCTTGTTGAACACTATAGCCATGTTGTTGACAGTAGCGAGGGTGGACGGATGGTCCCTTCCGAGGGTCTTCTCCTTGCCATCGAGGGCACGCTGGTACCATTCCAGTGCCTTGATGTACTCTCCTTGGTTGTCGAACACCATGGTTATGTTGTTGACGGTGTCGAGGGTAGTCGGGTGGTCCTCTCCGAGGGTCTTCTCGTACTCAGCCAAAGCTCTTTCGTATAACTGCAACGCTTCCTCGTGTTTTCCTTGATCGTTATGCACATTTGCTACGTTGTTGGCCGCACCTAGTGTATCTGGATGCTCCGGACTGAGGGCCTTCTCGTAGCGGGACCCAGGACCGCCCTCCTCAGAATCGACCCAGGAAAGATTTGACTCAAAGTCCAAATTAGATTCCTCCTCATCCGAGTCTTTGTCGGTATCTGACTGGTTACCTTCTTCCTCCACGCTTTTGCGCGGACGTTGAGTTCCATTGGCGTCCGATGCGACTTCGTCATCGGTATTTTCATAACGAGTATTTGGCAAAACGAACAGGGCGATCTGCTGCATGTGTCGCGCGAGGTGCCTGCGAAGCCGGGTTGGTGTATACCTGACCGCAGTATGATCCTCTGCCGAACCTGGACAGAGAGGGCATTCTTGCTCTGATAGTATGCCTCGCTCGCACGCCTTGATGAAGGAATCTCGTTTGGACTCTGGAATCATCCCAGAATGTCTAGTGTCGATATGTCTACCAAACTCTACGGGGGTAGAAAATGTCGTATTGCAGTAGTTGCAGCACCATTCCCTCCAATAAAGCCAATGCTCGTGTTCATACCACTCAAGCCGGCTGCCAAACAGCTGATCCGGATTGCGGCAGTCTTCGAAAGTGCACACGTAAGGCTTCAGCTCTCTGAAAACGTGCTTTCTGCCCCGAAATCATTTAGCATTGATCACGATGCAACAGAAGAAAGGAATAATCGAATTGCAGACTTGCTTCCAGCTTCTTGAGCCCTTCACACTAATGATGACGTAACAATACGGGCACCAAAATGGCTCGCCACGGTACGCCTTCCTTGGATTAGGAGGTTCCAGTACATAGAGTGGACCTTCCACGTCATCTCCAAGAGAGGCTGCAAAGGAGGTTTGAGAGTGACCAGTGTCGGATTCAATTCCTACAATATTTGGAGTATCCGCAACACCCTTGTAAGTCGTGACGGCTGTTTGAGATAGCGTCCCTGTGAAAACGGTCTCGCTTCCAAACTAGCTCGCTCCACCGGTAGGGACTACTGGCGGGTCGTTGATTTTCGAAGGGCTGGCTTCCAGGTCCTTGTCGACATAGCGAGCAATCTTATCTTGGCGTTGCTCGTTATAGCGCAGCAGCTGCCTTCGTCGAGTATTTGCTCTTCCAAGCCGGTCAATCAGAGGTTGAGTGGCGCAAACCTTGTGGGCGACATGTTGAATATCGAAAGGTTCAAAGTGGGAGATGTTGATGGCAGCGTACTTCTGCAGTCGGTCACGCGGTGCAGGTCGCCTGAGTATCGTGGCTGAGAGTTCATATAGCATGGTGATTACATGACAAACATCTTTGAAGTCGTATTACAAAGGGGTGGTGGATGGAAGTTCCTCTTGAACATCCAGCTCGCCAATCGAATCTTCACTATCGTCGTCCTGAGATGATTCTGAGCCCGAATCTTCATCTTCACTGACATCGTCATGGCGAATATTTGAAAGAACTGAAGCTGCATTAGAGCCATTCCGGCGGGGGAAGCGATGTAAAACCGACGCACCGTTCTGAAGAGCAGTATTCAATTCTTGCAAAAGGTCTGTGATCTTCATGTGGATCTGGGTTGAGTATCGCAACTTGTGATCCAGAGAAACTCGTCCCTTTCTATGAGCGCCGGAATTCGCCGCCCAGAATCCGAAAGCGTCCCCTTTCGTCTTCAAGTTCCGAGATCGACAGTTGTTTGTGGAATTCGTTTTTCGCATCTTTAAGTACCGAGATCGAGCTCTCGAAGCTCCGACTGCAGAGACTAAAGAATGAGAAGATCGACGGCCTCTCTTGGTGTAGCTCCATCTCAGATCTAGAAAGATAACATCAAGGTGGTTTGAGAAAGAGGTGAAAGATGGGTTACATTGTGAACAGAACCACGAGAGACGTCGCGTCAAGGCGGACCCCACTCCTCTCTCGCTTATGGAAGTGGTACACTGTAGCCTGTGTTTTTAACCATCTGCACTCTTTATACAGGCTTCTTGCAGCCTCACAGCGCACTCTCAGAGCCCTTGTCCCGCTCATTGTTGCTCCTTTTGCATGAAAGCAGCGTCAGGGTCTCCTGTCGTTCCGAAATCAGTTCGATAACTTCACCGATTACGACCGCCGACGAGAGGAAGGGAGAATATACCTCAAGTACTCGATTTTGGTTCTACCATGGCGAGTGGGTTCAAGATCGTTGGCGTCGCGCTAGCTGTCTTTCCGCTTGCGATTGAAGGATTGAAATTCCACCACAATGGATGCGAGAAAGTGCAAGGTTTGAGATACGCTCGAACTAGCTACAGTTATCTTAACGCTAATGATACTACTACAAGACATGCGACACTACCGATCGCTCTTAAAAGAGTTTATCCGAGAGCTCGACATGGAAAACGCCAAGTTCATCAACACTTGCGAGAACCTCTTCGAAGATGCGGGCACAGAGCAACTTTCGGATCTGCTCCCAAATCCCACGCCGGAAATTTGGAATCAGCAGCTGTCCAAGCGGAACTATAATCTCGACTGCGTCCGACATGTATCCATCAGTTTACAGAAGCGGCAGAGACCTTGAATATTGTTCTTGAAGAATTGAAGAAGAAGTTTCCAAAAGAGGGCGATGTTGCACGTGCCAGGCTACATGAAATGGCTATGATCTGACCTAAGTGCAGCCGAACAAACGTTACCCCCGGAAGCTGTTCAAGAGATTTAACCTGGCAATTCTGAAGAGCTACCGCCAGGAGCAAACCGCTCGAATTCGGAATATAAACCACAAGCGAGTATAAGCCCACACAGTGGCGATATATGGTACGCTAAAGGAGAAACTCGAAAGTCCAAGCTGCAAATGTCAGACATCACACGAAGCCTGCTTGCTGTTGGAGGTTAGGAGGGATGAAACCACTAAGACCGACACAAAATCGAACGCTGATCTACGGTTCAAGTGTGTTTTCCCTCTCGACTAGCAGAAACAAAAGGCAGTTCCATGGCGGGAACTTGAACTTGAGCGGGTCGATAGTGACGATGGAGACACGATTGCGAATCTAAAACAGAGCGAGACCGTTCACGTTTCTCGAATGAAATCCGTCGAACTCAGGACGAACTCTAGCTACCCCAGCGTGGTTTCCAGTATGGAGTCCTTAACTGTTGTTCATGGACGGAATGTACATCTAACTACGGACAGGTAAGTGGCAGCTAACACCAAGTTACAGTTCAGGTTTACTCACGATATCTACTAGTGAGACAACCCCACTACCTCCGCGAAAATTGGCGAAATTCTCCCAAAAAAGAGTGTCATTTTCGCCGAGCTCTTCAGGTACGGAGTCTGGTGGAGCGGCATTCAGGTTCTGCCTCAAGAAGGCCTTGTTATCCCTCCACTGGCGATATGCCCTATCCCGCAGAAAGAAGATGTCTCCGAAACTAGGTCCATTCAGACCGCTCAAGTCATTGAAGACTTCTACCGAGCAATCCGAAATGACGACCACACTAACTCCTGCTTGGGAATTCTCGTTGACAGCAGCAAGAGGCGGTATCGCGTCGGGTCATCTTCGAAACAACCCTCGGTCGCTCAGCCGAACCGCACTGTATCCCTCCGCAGCCTACTTTCCCGACGGTCTCGCCGGACCTTGACCACAGAGGACCAGTTGTTACTCGGATTAAAGCTTGCCTCCTCGATTATGCAGCTCTACGATTCAGAGTGGTTGTGCGAAGACTGGACTAGTGAAGATATCCTGTTTCTTGACGGGAGCGATGGGTTTGGGAGCGGCGGTGGTGTTCTCATCGACAAACCGTTGGTGCGAAGTTGTTTCCCTGCGGACTCATCTGTTTCAACACCCAAGACGAAATCCCGACTCATACGGCGCAACAAAAGTTTGCTCTCGCTCGGAATCGCCCTACTGGAACTATGGTACGCATCACCGTTTGAAATGCTTCGCGTGGAGGTGGCTTGTGATGTTCATGAGCCCGATATCAGTACTTTTGAGGCTGCGGAACAGTTGGTTGAATAGTTGTACACAGATACGGGAAAGAGTTATGCGGATGTAGTTCGAAGATGTATCCTCGGCCTAGATCACCGAGATAGTGATTTCGAGAGTGATGAGTTCAAAAAGGAGGTCTACCAGAATATATTGTGTCCATTGGAGGGAAACATTAGGGTATTTCACGGGGAACTTTGCTCAGGGAATTACTATCTGAGTATCTATTTCGCGGCGCCATTATCCCTCCTGGCATTTTAAGTTGCAATTACTCAATATCGTTAATGGTTAGATACACAGTAATTCTTCCTATGTACACCACTACCTGTAAATTCTCTTGTGTGTCTAGTTAGAGAGACTAAGCTTGGGTGGAACTATGCACCAATAATTTAAAACTCTAAGTTGCATGTTCCGAGCCTTGAGTGGCTATAGCTATAATATCATCCATGTGCTACAGTTCTTTCATTTGCCCTGCCTATTACGAAGCTATCAGAAGATCGCTTTTTGTAGGTAGATGCTGTACTGCAAGTCGGCGGGCTTTTCATAACATGGCGGTTGTAGCTGGGTCGACTTAGGGCTCCATCACTGCAAACCCATTGGCAAATGCGAATTGTTGAACTCTGGCAGACTCTCATGGTGGGTAACTGGTCACCGTCCGCAGGCAGATCTAACTCCCCACTGAACCGGTTAGTGTAGGTTCGTTCGACTTAGGGTTAGTTACCAGTTCACTTGATTCTAGTTGCCCCCCAAATGCGCTTGTCCTTTCCACGCCCGATCATACTCCGGGTTCGCCTGGCGCTAGTCACCCTCCAAGTGCGTTTGTCTTTTCCACCCTTGACCACACTCAAAGTGCACTTGAGGACGGCACGTCTCCGAGCTATCCATTCACTGTACCGCGCGTGTATTCGTGAGCTAGCAAGCGCAATCTACACTGAACGCACGACATCTTCTAGTATCCCTACACGCTCATGTAGGAGGAATTTGTTGCGGTTTACCACCAGCGAAGATCCTACCAACTTGAGCTAGAGAGGTGGGCAGAGTGATACCAAAGTAGTCTATTAACTACCACTCGAAGTCAACAACGGCTCTGCGAAGCGAGGTATGATCTAGCATGCGGCCAGGCACGGGACAAAGCATTAAGCTACTTTACAATGATCCAAGGAAATGTGGTCGATTGTGATTTGTAAGATATCGCTAGGAAAGTTCAAAGGAAACGGGTAGAGAAAGGACTGCAGGAAGGGCGATATTTGCTGGTTGGTCACCGAAGACGTAGTGACCATACGGACGGCTTTTACTAGAAAAAAGAGAATGAGAAGGACTTGGTGTGAGAGCTTTGATACAGCACCGAATGATGACTGGTGATTCTAATCAGCCTCTCCGAGGACTTTGTTTTCGGGCTGCTAATGTTAGACGTTCGCCCTTCTCCTCTACCGCAGCTATTCCGACTATTTGGGGGGTCTACGACTGCGGATAAGTAGGAGGAAGAGAGGGAGAGAGGGATTACTGTACTGTACAATACCGCGAGTGGGGGCGAGATATCGATTTGAGGGAAATTCTGGATCGTCGTGTGTCTGCCTTACAAAATTGCAGGTGTGATTGTAAGGTCGAAGTTCAGACTCGCAAGTCGAGGAACTGAGATGTCCTCTTTACCTTCACGGGTTTAGGGCTTGGGGTTGTCTAGAACCTTTGTTATGGGGAAACTAGAGCAATGCAGGCGCCACCGTCCATGTATCTTTTTAGCAGCGGAGGGGTGCAGTATACCGCGTATAGATATCTTTAGTTCACAGCAGCACAAACTAACGTCACGCCGACCCAACACCCTTTATCGATCGTCGTCAATGCGCTCGAGGTAAGCATACTAAGTATCCAGAGTATGCAACAGGCAGTCATCACTTTATCTTATTCACGCACTTGTGGGTGACACATAAACCTAGAAAACGTGGGCCGCGTGGGTATGTGCAAAATACCGCACCCCCAACTCCAAGAAGTGTTGAAGTTACTATGTTAGACACCTTGGGGGGACACATTGATGACTTAAAGTACACCTGGGCCGTGGAAGAGAAGATTTCCGTGCACTCTCCAATCTTTAGATTTGGACTATCTGATCGAGGGAGTATGTGGGGGGATTGTCGAGTTGAGATAACGCCCTTGGTATTGTAAACCCTTGCTTTGTCTCAGGATGTGTAGGTTCCCGTAGGAAGTTCTAGAGCCCCGTGATATTTGTGATTTCCAAGCTTCGTCATGGTTGCTGTCTAAAACGTTCATCAATCATGTGAATACCCGATTTCTATTACCTGGAATAACGGGCTATGCATTACTAGCAAGTCAAACAAAATCCCACTGTTATGCACCGGCCGCATAAAATTCTCCGTTCCGCTCCGGATCGATATATTAGCTAGTCTAGAGAAATGTCGTCCGCGTCAGCCGGCAATTTCCTCGTGACTGGAGGCGAAAGAAATAAGCTTTTGCAAGATAGCATAAATTGCGGAGTTTACATACACTAATATATCCTAAGTCTGTGTGTGTGCGGAAAGAAACTGAAACACTGTGAAGTATGTGTGGATCATTTCTTCGAGTTCCCATCCCTATTAGTACCTGCCATCCACACATCATCGCCAACCGTTGACGTACAATGTAGATCGGAGATTTCGAAGCAGATACCATCCAGACCGGTACCCCGGGAGGATTCTCACACCGTTTTATGACAAAATCTTAGCAAATCAGGGGTGTGGAGATCTGGATACTGATACCGGCAATTGTCTGCCCATAGTCGTGACATGGGCCTCTTCGCATTGACAGATACCCAAGCACCCAGCCGAAACGTTGCATGTTTGCCTCTAACCGCTCGGTAATTTCGTAGTGTAAGCCTCGGCAATCGTTCCTCAGAAATTAGATGTAGCCTCTCCACTTCACGACACCACGACTTTTGCCTAGGGCTTAGGCCGAGATCTAGAAGTTTAGGTTCGGCATATTTAGAGTGATGGAGTTTTCTGCGAGATGCCGGGATACATGGGCAAGTTAGGTACCGTCTCTAACTTGCCAAGAGAACATTAAAACTCGGAAATAATTCAATCCGATGGGAGGAAACTTGGAAAACATGGAAGTTTACCTCAAGACTCAAGGTAAGGGGATGTTACAGACAATTACGTACGGGGTTTGTAGAGAATTGTGGTGCCACACTGGCCATGGGCGTATATGTATATCTACAGTTGTGATGAAGACGGATGGAATCAGTTCCTTAACGGTTGTCGGTGACTACCCGATTGCGAATATCACCTAGTTGCGAATCTAGTAGTTTTGCTTGGCTAAATCTCGACAAGGGTTGTGCTGCAGCTGTGGTTTGTATGGAATTCGCAACCGGGGGGTATTCGCAATCGGGTGGTCTGTCACTGTAGTCCTAGAGACGGCTGGCAAACCGTTGTCTTCGTTTTCGTAACTGTTTTATGAACGACCGCGATGGTCACTTTTGATTGCAATATGTCCAGGGGTTTTTTGATGCCAAGGAGTATACTTATATTGTTTTCGCTTCAGTATAAGCACGGCGAGGAGATCGCCCGTCTTTGTCTTGTTGCGAATACAGATGGTCCGTGGGATTCCTGTCGCTGCATGTTACCTGAGGCAGTGAAAGCGCTGAGGTAGATTTCGATGTTACTTTGACATATAGTGCAGTGTCTTTCTCCACCAGTTGAGTGACTAGTAGATACGTGAATGATTCAGATATGAGATTAGCTCGAAATCAAACTCGCTCTCGAGCTCCTCCCCCGCGAGGTGAGCTCTTGCGCCCAGTACATCATGGTATCTACAGAATATATGTTCGGTAACTACTGTCGATGAAACAACGTTTGTCGATATCTACGATCTGGTAGGGAAGGAGGGGGTATCGAAAAAAAAATATCTCATTGAAACTTCCTGTAGCTACTCGGCGATAACACGTATTCTCCGCAGATTCTTTTTGACTTTTTCTCATCTCATTTCAAGGCTGGCAGAAATCCTTCCTTTGAATGTGAGTTGCCTGCTTGGTAAATGTACCAAAGAGGTACTCTATTTGCAGCCTTGGGAGGTGGTACTCTACAGCAGAACGGGGTGGCCTTGAGTAGGCTGGGTTTATCAATAGCAGCGGGTTCACCCGACACAACAAATAAAGCAACCAATCTACACTGGTTTGTTTCTGCAGCCGTCACGTTAATCCCCTGTCCAAAAAGAAGCAAGTGTAGATCAGAGTCAGGGGCCGCAGGTGACATTAATAGATAGAACCTTCCAGAAGGCATGGATGGCTTGGCTTGGCGCCTCTAGAGTGAGATGACAACTTATGTGGGGGGCAGGTTGTTTCGGCTTTTAACATCCATTGGACGGATTCTGAGGGTATCGTTTAACAACACCCGAGGGAAAGACAATCTGGAAACTCGTTGCTTTGCAAGAGGATTACTAGGAAATTACTGACGGGGGGAGAACCTGGTCTTGATACACATTGTGACGCTGCTTCCGGAGGTTGCCGTTCTGCAGGGCTGCGTGGAGTAGGTAGGAACGAACTTCTATGGGCGGCAAGGCAGGATATATGATGTGAAGAACATAGAGTAGAGTACGATATAGGAATGTAGAACGTACGATAGGTGGCATGTCCACTCCACATACCTACCGTATCTCGCTGGCCGGCGAGCGTGGGGAGACCGATGGTCGCCACCGCGCGGTGTTGCCTGAAGCAACTCAGAAAAACAATGTTTTATACATCTGGCAATTGAGAAGAACTTCCCCCGTCAATTGAGCACTTTGAACCGTATTGTGCACAATTAGAATTAGAAGCCATGTTTCAGCCTTGTTCAACGTTCATCCCCACGTCCGCATTCAGCGTGGTTACTTATAACAAGTTCCAAGAAATAGCGCAGACGCCACACAATTGCAAAGTGCAGGTATACAACTCCCAAAGTGCAATATAATATGCCGTATTCATATGGTTTTTGGCGAGAATATGAAGATGAAGAAGCAAACAAACAACAAACCGGGACCTTATTTATTCTCGAAAGCTAATGTCTCAGCGCTCGTTAGTTGTTGCGGAGAGTGTTTCCACGTGGAAGGAATATTCTGCTCTGGTCTTTGCTTTTGACATTCAAATTTGGCACATGGTTTTTGGCGAGAAGATGAAGACGAAGAAGTAAAACAAACAAACAAACCGGGAGGTTTATTTATTCTCGAAAAGCCACTGTCTCAGCGCTCGTTAGCTGCTGTTGCGGAGAGCGTTTCCACGTGGATGGAATATTCCGCTCTGCTCTTTGCTTTTGACGTTCAAATTTGGCACACAGTGAGATCGAAAGTCTGCCGTATCCCCTAGTGAGTACATGAAAGAGCTATCGACTTTTTTTGTGATGCCACGGGAGATTAAACTGCTTATTGCCGACCACTCTGTGAAGTACCTGCCGTGTATACCTACTCTGTGCAGCACAACAAGTGCCGTACAGGACTCGATTGTTTTTTGACTTGCAGAAGTTGTCCGAGCCATGGCAGCCAGCCGCACCTAACGACGGCTCTGTGCAGAAGGGTAAGGATTGCTGCTGCCTGCAGCTGAAACGCGATCTTGATCGACTTGAGTGTTTCAAAACTTGGTGCACGGTTGGATGTCCAGAAGAGGGTCAGCGAAGAACCATGGGATCGCAGCAGCAAGGATTAAAGTTTACAGCTCCCACACTGATTGGATATCCAACAAGCATAAGCAAAACCACATCATCGTGCTGTGCATCTCAACACCACGGACGGATAATCCCTGGGTGGTCGAGGTGGATGGTTGAATGGCTAAATGGTGATGGTTTAAATGTGTCTTTAATATCAACCATCCCCGCGTCCCCCATCACTGGTCTATCCGTGCTTCCGAATCTCCCCACCATCTTTTGATTCGTCTACCACAAGTAAGTACAAGTATCTGGCACACGCCCCGCTGGAAGCACGCTTGGTCTCCTCTGTTCTGTCTTCATGTCCCATGCATCAACAACTGGTGCATGGTATATATTCACCATCTACACGAATCGCTAGTTCACATCTTTAGCTGGCACATCCTATTACAGCGTGCTGGCACACCGTCTGACACTGAGACTGCAGCGCATATATCAATCTACCCCACTTCCACCGACCGCTGCAGCAGTTCAAACAGACCAATAGCTCGCCTCGAGTTTCCGTTCACCCTGCAATCTTTCTCGTCCGTTACATATTTCATTCTAATCACTCCCTCGTGGATCCGATACTGGGCTGTTTGATTCCACTTCTGCAATTTTTATAACGCTTTTTTAAACATCACTACCGAATCTTTCGATTCCTCACACGCCCCGACGCGGAATGCCACTTGTCAATTACCATAGATACTCCTCTTCTCGTGTGTACTCTAAACGACGGACGTCTTTCCGACCTCCTGTACCGCGTTCGATTCTGCGCCGTTGTACAAGGCTAGGTCGATCGTCAAACAGGATCCGGACAGAACCGACTTTACCGAGGGTATCAGTGGTAGCAGACAAACAGCAATTAGTACCAGTTCACAGTATTCAAGTTCGACGACGACGAAGGCGAGGAATCCCACCGCCACCCCAGCCCCATCTCGGGAGATTTTCTAAAGCCGAACAATTTTTGGGCACCAAAGAGTGGAGTAGTACGGAAGAAGAAGAAGAAGAAGAAGAAGAAGAGCGATGTCAGAACGGACTGACAATAACAGTTCCACGACCGAGTCAGTCCTCCCAAAAGCTGCGGTAACGGTCATTACGGTAGTCGTGCTTATAATATTCGCCATTGCAGTTTTTATGATTCTCCGCGCGTACAAGAGGCGGCAGCGACGGGGGGAGCGGCGCGCGTCAGGGCGGCTGGAGACGGGTTTCAGAGATGGAACATGGCGAGGGAGGGACTTGGAATCCAATACACCGGTTGCGAGGGTTGTCGAGATATCGAAGAGTTCGCATCCATGGAAGGGGGGGAATTTGGCTGCGCAGAACATCAGGTCACCGGAACCCGCGGCTTGGAGGACACATCGACCACGTTCTTGGGATTCGGAAAGTAGTGTCGGACAAGAATTGCAGCGAAGGGTAGCAAGTGTCGAACTTGGCTACGAAGTTAGCAACTCTGATGCTGCTTTGGGCGGTGCGCATGCGGAAGAGATTGCACTCGGCATGGCTCCAAGCATACATAGAAGTTCCCCAAGTATCAGTAAACTGGAACGTTTGACTGGAAACCAGCTGTCCAACGACATATACGAAGACCGCACGAGTGGCCAAGGGCAGTCGAGGGATAGTAACGGTCTATCCCTTCGTAACGAGGACAAGGAGATATTCAATTACCCCAAGCTTAATACGAACATTCCATTTACATTACATCAACCCCACCTCTTTCTATATACCGATCTTTCGCCTTCGACTACCATAGGGGACTACGAGTTTTCACCAATCAGCCCGACGAGCGTTGCCGAGACGACTGCACTAGCACCACCACCACCACCACCACCACCACCACCACCACCTCCGACATCTGCAAAGAAAATTGCAGTGGCTTATCCCAACATTACTGCGCTAACTCAGGCAAATCTCGCTGCCTCCAACAGTGTCCACCCCAAACAGCACTCTAACCGAACATCATTCTCATTCCGGGAGCAGGGGCAGAACATCACAGAACACATAGCAAGCCAATTCAACCCCGCAAAGCGTGGAAGATTGAGGCAGGCATTTAACAGTGGTCGGCGACGAAGCTCCTCGCGCTCGACGAGAAATCTCGCACCACCTTTTTCGGCGGCTTTTGGGAGCTTCACGGAACTGGATCGATATCAGTCGCGGGATTCGCGGGCTTCTTCAATATCAGCGTTCCGGTTCGGGACAACAGTCGAAGATGAACCTCCGCCATTGCCTACCCCTACGGCTATAGAGCGACACTCTTGGAGCGGTCGATCAGTGCTGCTCCTAGATGAAGTGTCCCGATGGGCAGGACGTCGATCTAAAACTCCTATTCATTCGGTAGATGAGGACCAGATAGAAGGAAAGCCAAACCTTACCAGAACATTATCCACATCGAAAGTTTCGATTTCTTCCATGCCTTCCTCTGTCTCCTCGGTGAATACACTATCCGGCGGCTTCGCTGGAGGGCTGTCACCCACCCCTGCGCTGCGACGACCTAGGACTGCGGATGACACAAGCGCTAAAATCCAAGCACCATCGGTAACGGAGCAGAAGCAGCAGATAGACTTGGGGGGGATCTGGGATATGGTGGGTGGGACAAGCCAGGAGACAATTGCGCGAAGTAGAGGTGAAGAGGAGGATGACAATGATGAACATCAGCCTGCGAAATCGAGCTTTGTGTTTCTTTGATTGGTGTGGTGGCTAAGTATGTATAATGGTTGATGGGATATCTGACTCTGGGGAAAGGAATGGGGGGAGTATGGTGTTGGGAATTTCGAGGTGTTGCGGTTTGGGTTTACATAGACATCTGTTGGTTTCTTTTGTGTTTTGAGGTGGGACTTGTTTGGCGCTTTAGCATTTGTTCTTTGGATTTTCTTTGCTTTGCTTTGATCTTGGTCTGACTGACTGCCTTTCTTTACTTTACTTTGCTCTGGGGACTGCGTCTGCTTTTGGGGGTAATATTTACTAGGTACTTTGCGCTGCAACATTATTGTTGGATCTAATATTAAAGGAGGTCGAATATATAGACGGTCAAGAAATTCCGTGGCATTAAATGGGGATTATGTTGATAATACTTTGTGTTCAACTTCAGCGGAATGTGGTATCCTGTTCTTCCTCCATTTTAACATTTAAATTTTGTAGGGCTGAACTACCGAGTGAGCAGCCAGTAAGACCTGTATATTGGTCATGGCAAAGACGACCAGCCAGGCTGTTGTAAAGCGTCCGTGCGCACCGGTGCAAAGAAACCCTACCAGCTTTTAATTTGCAATATTGGAGTTAAAGAGCAAGTTCTGGGGTTCTTCGACTACTCATGAACCAGGTTTATGAGATTTCCTTGTCGGCGAGCAGGCATGGTTTCAGCTTCAGTGGTGTTACCTTGGGTATGCTGTGCTGTATAAAAATCTAGAATGTAAGATATTCGCAGGGGTGCGAGAAGGCACATTTCGTACACCGGGGTGATAGGGCATGATTTTCGGCGACTTAATTGCACGGGACAAAAAGATGCCAGTTTAAGGAGTGTACTTATCTTAACTGTTAGGAATACAAGGCTACAGTGGGGGGAAAGGGGGGACCGTCAACTGGTGAAGAAAGATACCCCGCTCGCTCAGGACTACCAATCCCCTCGATTAACAGCGGCTTGCTTTATTCAAGATTCCGGAATTGTCGTAGAGTATAGTACAGTCATACTCTACTCCCTCCCGGAGTGGTGCTGACACGGGGACTGCAGATGCGCAAAAGTTTGTTCATGCATAGCTGACTTGCGTCAGATGCATGGGACGACGATCTCTGTTAGAGCGGAGTACATATACATCCATCAACCATCCTATGGAAAGTGTGCGCAGTTGAATGTGGGTACTTTGAATGTAACTCTACGTTACCAGTGGGAAGTAGAAAACTCAATAGAGAACGCGGACCCCCCAGCAAAATCCAAAATTCTCGTTTGAGAATTCTCGCCGATTTAGCCAATTAGCAGCATGATCGACTGCATATCTATCAGATGCTGTGCGGTAAAGAGTGGGAATTCTCACTCAGATTTGCTAAGGACCCGAGGTTTCTAATAGCGCAGATTGACTAACCCCACTCCATTGGCAGTGTGAATCCGAGCCGTGTTTTTCAGAGAGGGAGGGAAGATAGTGAGTGATGAGGTGAGGCCCCGAAGATGTCATCGGGCAGCCACTTGTTTGGTTCGTGAAAATAGCGCAACTGCAGTGTGTGAGCGCGGGGAGGGTGACAGCATTCTTGCTCGATTTCTGGGGCCAAATGCATGGAAAGGTTTTGTTTTTAGAGGTATCTACTTGTTTCAGGCTGGTCTTCTTCGAAATACCATATGGTAGGGTGGACTGAAGCTTTGTAAAGGGTAGAGTGTTTCTTAGCTGGCCAGCATTGATTGGGGAGGTTTTATATACTGATCTATACATGCAGGGAGAAACCCTACTAGGATTCATGCGGAATTGATGATACTCAATCAGATGCATAGGTTCCCCTTGGGGATCTATGTCACTTCCACCCAGCACATCGATCACTTGGTAGTTATTTGCTAGGGAGGGAATGGTTACAGCCTTGTGGCCTTATGTTCATGATGGAGATATTCGTCTATTCAAAATTGGATTTTCTTCCGTGATTGAGGGGCGGACGGGCCACTGAGACAACTTACACATCATGACCAGTGAATAATTTTCCAATTGTTGATCACTTCCGATCGGCATTTTGGCTAAATGCCCCATTATCCAGCCCGTCTGTCCCTCTATGCAACAAAAGGCTGTCCATGTGATGAATTCCCATTTTGGGGCATGTATAAATAGCTCTTGTCTAGAGGTCGTGAGGTGGAATAGGGTTAATATTGGAATGCCTCTCGAGTAGTAACGTCATGGAGTAGAGACCCGAGAATTTGGAGGGATCATCACCCAGGGTTTTCTAAATATAAATCCATTCTCTGTTTTAAAAACCCAATGTGCTTCAACCGTGGTTGAGGATTAAAGTTTTAGGTTACGCATCGAATATCTCCAGCTTGAAAGCTGCAGTAAAAACAAGCTAGAAGAACGGTGTGAACGTAGGGCATAGCACATTGGACTTGCTTGGTAGGAGATAATCCACTTAGAATTTCTGGTTCGAGTATGCTTCAGCCAATTGCATATATTGGTTCGAAATGCCGCCGAGCAGGTTTACCGCCCTCCATTAGTAACAAACCTGCATGTGCCGAGATCCATACCTCGGCTCGGCCCATCGAGTCGTGTACACGACATGAGCTTCCAACTTTTCTGCCGTAGAGCTGTATCAAAAACATCTTTCCTTACCTCTTGCAGCTTAGATTTTTCCCAGCTTTGCCGTCCCATCATCACTATCATGTCTTCAGCCCACCTCAGATCCTCTCGCACTTCCTTCTCCACCGTCAAACCCCCGCCACCCGACAACCCCAATGTCTCACCGATCGAAAACGCCATCGACATCACTCCCCTCTCTGAGCTCGGCCCCAACGTCTTCACAAACACCCGCCCACAATGGCAGCCCTTCGGCGCACGCGGTATCTTCGGCGGCTCGGTGATCGCGCAGAGCCTGTTGGCCGCACAACTCACAGTACCAGAAAAGTTCACGGTGCACAGTATGCACTGCTACTTCATTCTGAACGGGGATTTCCGGCGCCCAATAATCTACTATGTCGACATCGTGCGCGAAGGTCGAAGCTTCCACACCAGGACCGTGCAGGCACGGCAACGCGGCAACGTGATATTCACGACCACGTGCTCATTCACAATCCCACTCAGCACAAAATGTTCAGACGATGGTGGGGAAGCAGGGGCGGAGAGGAATGTTGTTAGACATGAGCCGGTGCTTGCAACCAACATTCTTGCTCCGGAACAGTGCGAGAGTGAGCTCGCGCTTATCGACCGGTTGTTAAAGTCCAGGCGTATCGCTGAGGATGAAGCGGAGGTTTCAAGGACCCGCGCCGCTCAAGACCAGTTTGAGCGACGCCATGTGGGACTTTCGATCCTTGAGCCTGGTACTACTGACCCGGCGCTCCCGCTGACCGCAGTCCAGCCGGCGAGAAAGGTCTCGCGCCACTGGGTACGCTCCAAGGCCCCCATTGCGAATCCACTGTTTAATAATCCTGCGCTCGCATATTTATCGGATTCCTGGTTCCTGGGAACGGTGGGAAGGGTCAACCCCGCGGGCAAAATTGAGAGGATGGGGATGATGGTGAGTCTGGATCATACGATACATTTACACGCGGGGGAGAAGACACGGCTTGACGACTGGTTGCTGGTGGAGATGGTTAGTCCGTGGTCTGGCGAGGAGCGTGGTTTGGTTAGAATGAATATTTGGACTAAGGATGGGACGCTGTTGGCAAGTTGTTTGCAGGAGGGCATATTGAGGCTTAAAGATGGGAGGGAAGGGAGTGAAGGGCAAGATAGTACAGTGAGTGGGACGGTGTCTCCGAAGCCGAAGTTGTAGGATGGAGAGAATTTGATACCTGCACATTGGATAAGGATGCGAATAGAGGGCGGGGTAGGTGGAATAGTTTCTATAGACAACGAGTTTTATTTTATTCCTTTGGTTTGTTTTTGTCGAAAGCTCGAGGAAGATGGGCAATCAGACATGTCTATATTCACGTATGCTAGCGTACATCTGCATATTGTTGCGTACTTAGACGTAGGTCGATTCTATCTATGTGTGCAAATGGATGAACCCTGTAGTTTTTGCACCCTGCACAAAATCACGATCAATCATTCATAGACCGAAAATAACATGAAGAATCACGTAAATGTGTGGCGCTCCAATGAAGTACGATTGGTTCAATTTTCAATGTAATGCTCATGCAGCTTGTCACGAAAGAAACTCATAGGTTCGTCTCAATGTCCAGTGCGGTTAGTGTCAGCTCACATCGTCCATAAGATGAATTACTCCATACCACATACTTCCACCATAGACTACATCCCTTAACTCTTTGACCACCCTTTGCTGCACAAAATGCGTTCTCAAATTGGGCCTCAATTTCTAGTAACTTCGTCGTGGGCTGGAAAACGGTTGCTCTGGCCATCGTCGCGGGGTCGGGGGTAGCGGCTGACAGTGGAGATGATGCAACTATAGGTAGCCTCCCATATGGATCCCGAATGAAAAACTGACAGCTTGGTTTTGGCAGAATAATCTATTTTCAGATCTTGCCCTATACAGTCGCCTATTTCGTTGCCCCGAACATTAATGTCCGAGATTGACTCGAGATATTAGGCTACTTGCCCTGTTTGGAGAGCAATTTGCAAAGCAATATCTATCAGAGAGCTTTGTTTACTTAGATCACATCATCTTTGCTATGGCTCCTCTTGGAATCCTGACGGCTATAGTGGCTGCCATACGAATAGGCGGTCCGTCGTGGTTGAGAAGCGTGGTTGGAAGGGCTCGAGAGAACCTTGCAGCCGCAGAGATCGAACTTATGCCTTCTACATCGCATGAGGGTTAGAGTTCCTTTTAGTAGAATGGTACTATGATGGTATGCTAATGTTGACTCAGTCGGAGAACTGTGGAATGGACTCTCACTGTAAGGACGATTGGAAAGCTATAAATTAAACAGCTGTTATATCTCAGGGAGTGCTACAACGAACGTGAGTTTGGCTTATACACTTTAGAAATTGCAGAAGAAATGGGTTTCGTTAGACAAGAAGGTATGTGTACATCCTGATACCATCTCAGGCGTCTCTGACGTTTACCCCAGAGTTCCGTGATCCAGTTCGATCTCGTTTGGTTTCCATTTTCGGTCCTATAAGGAGTCGCATTTACTCCCTTGTGCCGTGGTGGCGGAACACACCGTCCAAGAACGACGAGGAGCAAGGAGGCAAGCAACTTGAATTGGACACATCTTCGAGTATGGAGGGGACCGATAAACCGGAATCCGCCCCAAATGTATCTCTTAATCTCCACGGGGGGAGCAAGATTGAGGAGCTCTATTTTGCTGCGGCTTGTGGAATCTTGTTGCAGTTTGGAGTCCTGGCGTTTTCAGGCTTAACAGTTTACTATCCACAGTGGAATGAAAATTTTCGAAAGAATGGCGAGCCAGTGCGCACCTACGCATTTGTACTGTTTGCTCTTGGGACGATAATCCTTGTTTGGGGGGTGATTATGTGTTCAATGGTTATTGAGAGAAGTACTAAATAGACTAGATGGGTTGCAGGACAGAGCTACTGTAAAGATTCAAGCTCTCAGGAACAGGTACAGGCAGATTTATCGGACAATGGCGGGGAGATTGTATCAGCAAAAGCGCCCTCCGGCGTTCTGGGGGAAAAGAAACTGAAGGCGCGTTGCATCTGGCTACAAAAGAGCCATATCTGTGGCGATCAGACATTTAATTCTTTCGTGCTGTCTCCGAGGGATGAATCCGAGCAAATTCTAACGTCTCGACGGTCCGGTAACGACCTGGAAGCCACTGCTCCGGGATGGATGCAGAAGATATCCTCCAGCTACACAAATACCTTTACTTTACTAGGGACAGTTACGGGGCTAGTGGGGTTTGTTTTCCAATTTCAGGGTTTGCGCGGGCTCAATTGGACTTCCTCGGTCACACAGCTCGCTGCAACTGCTATCATGACACTCCTAAGAGCGTGGATTCGTCGCGGGCTCATTGCGCGTCCCGCTGCAAAACAGATGCTCGACGACCACGAAATGGATCAGCTAGCCCTTCGGCTTGCAAAGGGCGGAGACTTCTGGTTGGCAGACGACACATTATACCCTCCGGTTTCCGATCCAATCCAGCCCAATTGCAACACTTCCAAACCCTTTCAAATGACTGACAAAGTTCACCAAGGCGGCCAAGCACCAAATGATAGACAACCAAGAAGTTTACTGAGCGGGACAAGACCATACGTTCAAGCACCGCCACTGGACGGTGAATCTTGGGAAGTCATAACAGGTATCAACACCAGCCGAGGGTCGTGGTTTATTGGACCAATCCCAGCGCCAACAGCAGGACATAAGGCAGTTCTGGTTCGACAGCGTCTCGGGGAGTTGGTGAGGTGGCCTGGACTAGTTCCAGAGGCCGCCGTATCGGTCTCTGCTTCCATTGAACTTGTAATGAACAAGTTTTTTAGCTCCAGTTTAGGAACCAACGTGACATCTCGAGGTAATAACGAAAATAGTTCGGGTGAAGATGTCTCGGAAGACAGTTCGGATCGATCCGATGAACCCGAGGAACCCGTTGAATTTGAATCTGCTGAGCCTACTAAACCCACCTTTGAAGGCTTTAATGAGCTACCATCTATATCAAGAAGGTTTGTTTGGGTCTTAAAAATCCGAACAGAAGAGGGTGACGAGATCTTATATCTAGAGGTTACCAACGATGATGGGGTGTGGAAAGCAAATTCCACAGAGATAGAGGCTATACTGTCTCTGTGGATGTTTCATCTTAAGGGTGATCAGTCACGCAAAAAGGTTTGGCAAAACGATCCCAGAGAGAGGAGACAAGGAAGGACTGGCTAAGAGAAGGGAGTGATGCGATACGAAGTAAAACCTGCCGCATATTGGGTCCAGATACGAAGGCTTTGAGGAGAGATTTGGATTGGTGGATCGGTAGAGACGTTTGCAACAGAATAGAAACGAATCTGCCAAAAAGCGACAGGCAATCTGTGGAGAGTTTGCCTACCGGCGGGAACGACAGCCAATTAACGGTTGGATATTTGGGCTTGGATTCTGAGGACCCCAATGGTACGCCGTGTTGGAATTCTGAAAATACAGTAAAGCAATCTAACGAAGAGTCCTAGATCATCAAATTATTCAGCTGCCACTCATAATCACCTCTGAAGCACCCACGGAAGTTCCGCTCGCTCAGCATATATTCGCATCTTTCATGTGGGCAATTGCAGAGAGCGTACCTAGTTGGATGCTCGATAGTCGGAACACGAGTGATAAAAGTGGCACCACACACTTGCACGATGTCTAGAACTATGCCAAGCTCGAGAACACAACATTGTCGGAAATAGTTCACGGAATAGAACGCAATGGTCTTGCAAATCGAGAGGAAGCTTATATGTGCATCATTCCACCATTGAGCTGCACAGATAAGTTGCCCGGTGAGGTCGTGGTTAACTTATTCCGAGAAAGGTATCATCTGCAAGATGCACCCTTGCGTCGCGTTTGGTTCGCTATGACAGCACCATACGAACGATTGATTGATCTCGTCATATGGATGGACTTAGAAGATCGCTTCGCTGTGAAAGCTCTCGCTGTAGTGGTGGAGTTCTCGAGATCCGCGCTGGGGCTAGAGTACGAGTTAGACTATCAAGAGCAGGTGTTAAGATGGTGTAGTGATCAGTTGAAGAAACCTGGCAAAAGAGAGATTTTGGTCGGAATTCAGTATTTATACAGTTTACGGCCTCATGACGAGGAGTACAAAAAGCTATTTGGGCACATCCTAAGTAGTACCGGCGATTCCAATTCAGAAGAAATAAGGGAGCATTCTGGCAGTGGAATTGTGAGTCCAGGAAGATACCGGTCCGCCATCTTCAGACATACTCCATTGCATCAGGCAATAATCGAAAAGAGTATGTGGGACCTAGATGTCATGAAACGATATGTGGATGCTCCAGATATACTCGGTTTGACGCCTTTGCATTACGTAGCAATCTTCGACGACTGGCTCGATGTCGAAATCCTGGGAGTAAGAGGAGGGGCCAGCCCAAATAGTAGAGACATAGCTGGACGGTCACCTTTACATTATGCCGCATTGTTTGATAGGTATCATGTCATGGGGTTACTAACGAGCTATGGTGCAGAGGTGGGTGCAAGGGGGGTGGATGGTATACAACCACTGCATCTTGCAGCAAAGATGGGCCATCACAGCATAATACAGTCGCTAGCCATCACAGGTGCGAGGATTGACTCGCTGGATAATTGTCAAAGGACACCACTCCACTGGGCTGTGATCTCGTGCCTGGCAACACCACAAGATGCAAATCACACCTCGCAGACCATCCATCTTCTTTTCAATAACGGTGCAAAACTAAATTTGACAGATGGGTCGGGACGGACGCCATTGAATCTAGCCATAGAACTTGCTCGTTGGGAGGCAGCTAAGATACTAATTGAGAGAGGCGCCGACATCTATATCAAATACAACGGGGAAACCACGATACATCAATTAGCCAGCCGTGAATGTCCTCCGGAGGTTATTATCCTCACCTTGAAGGCGGGTGCGGACGTGGACTCAAAGACTGATAGCGGACTTACGCCGTTGCAAATAGCTGTCCGGATGAATTTGTTCGAAAACACTCAGACGCTTCTCGGGAACGGTGCCAACCCAAATGCGCAGTGTTTGGACACCCGTAATCCTCTGCATACCGCTGCTTCTGTAGGAAATGTGCCGCTCATCCGTGAGCTGCTTGAGAATCGTGCCGACCCGAACATTGCAGACGGATCTGGACACAATGCTTTACATTGGATATCCTACAACACATGTTATCCAGAGATCATCAACCTCCTGTTAGATAGAGAGCTGGATCCAAATCTCCAGAAGAACAATGGGTACACGGCTTTACATTTAGCTATTGAATATAGCGAGACACAAACCCCTCAGATATTACTAGACAGTAGCACCACCGACGTGAATGTGACGAACAACGATGGCAAGACAGCCCTGCATATAGCGGCTGAAGGATCTATCGAGGATTCATTAGCGAAAATAAGCCTTCTATCGCAAAAAGGCGCGGACGTGTATATCAAGGATATTAATGGAAAGACTGCTTTGGACTTAGCTAGAGATGGGGATAATGATGATAAAGTCCGATTGATCGAAGAACACTCCAGAGAACCGCCCGCATAGCCAATGGTGAGTGATAAATTCACAGATGCAGTTAATAACTAACAATGCGTATAAGGACTGCTACTATGTTGTATATATTGACTGACTATTCGTTTGAGTTGTGAAAGCATTATGATTTGGAAATTGTTGAGAAGACGTGGTTTCTCTCCTCTTTGTGGTTCTTTAGATTCGCGACAGCAGGCTTGATTTTAGTCTGACAGAGTAGCTTGGTTTTGGCCCTCTTATCTGCTTAAATGTTTTCTTTGGTCTTATTTTGATTAATTTGTAGTATCTTCCTCGTTCATGCACGCGGGAAGTTCGACACTGTTAATTACAATGCATCACTCGCGTTATATTCGTGAGGCTCAAACTGGTGAAGAGCTCTGTGGCACAGCTCTTTTGGTTCTGATCACTTAACAAAATCTCAACTCCACCGCAGCACAACCCACACCATAACCATGGGTCTTGTCGACTACCCCTCTAGCGATGATGACGACTCTCCACCATCGTCCGTTCCCTCCCACAAAATTACTGCTGCCCCTGATGTCTCCCTCGAAGATCCTATGCAGATACGGCAATCCCTCATCAGGCCCACCGACACCCGCATTACACACAACATGACATACGAGCAGCTTTCCGCACCAGAAGCCGGCCCTCAGAACCCCTTCCTCGGTACGGACGCCGCAGCACGAAAGCGCAAAAACGTGCCGACGGGATACGCGGAGCAGAGCGGGATCAGTGATGCCACCTTTCGCGCCCAGCACCGCACTTTCAACTCGCTCGGGTACGCAGCGGTCGGTGAGGGGTTCGTGGGCGATCAGAATGCTGTCGTATTACATGAGGGGAAGGATGTGGTGCAACTGAGGCCGAGCAAGAAGGAGACGGAGACGATACGGCGGAAACGGCAAAAGAAGGGGGATGCGGCGATTATTGATGGGGAGGGTGCGTATTTGGGTCCCTGGGCAAGGTATAATGAGGCGGCGATGGCGTTGAGAAATGATGAGGAGGGCGAAGAGTATGAATCTGAGGAAGAGGAGGTCGTAGCGCCAGTGTCGAATCCTATCATCGATAAGGCTGGGAGGGAATATCTCGACGTCAATACCGGTGGTGTGGGGAAGGAAACGACCGAGTTCCATGGTAGCGAAATGCACGATTACATGGGGAGGACGTATATGCATATTCCACAGGATCTCGATATCGACCTCAAGAAGGAACCAGGCACACAGACAAATTATATTCCAAAGAAGCTGGTGCATACGTGGAAGGGACATACGAAGCCGATTACTGCGTTACGGTTCTTTCCCAAGTCGGGTCATCTGCTATTATCTTCTGCCAGTGACTCCAAGGTGAAGGTTGGTTCTCTTCACTTCCTCCCACCTGTCACTACATACTAACCAGTGCAGATCTGGGACGTCTACCACCAACGCGAGCTGCTGCGTACCTACAACGGTCACTCAAAAGCAGTAACCGACATCTCCTTTAACCCCAGTGGGCAAGGCTTCCTCTCCGCCTCGTACGACCGGTACATGAAGCTCTGGGACACAGAAACCGGGCAATGCATAAACCGCTTTACAACTGGCAAGATTCCACACGTGATCCGCTTCAACCCTTCAAAACCGCACGGGTTCCTCGCCGGTATGTCCGACAAGAAAATCGTACAATTCGACACGCGCTCGGGAGAACTGGTGCAAGAATACGACCACCATCTGGGGCCCGTCAACACCATCACCTTCGTCGACGAGGACCGACGGTTCATCACCACCTCAGACGACAAATCCCTTCGTGCATGGGAATACGGAATCCCAGTCCCCATCAAGTTCATTGCCGAACCGTACATGTACTCGATGGTGCGGGCGGCAGCTCATCCAAGTGGAAAATACGTTGCGTACCAGAGCGGCGATAACCAAGTCGTTGTGTACGCGGCCACCGACAAGTTCCGCCAGAATAGGAAGAAGGCGTTTAGAGGTCACAATAATGCCGGGTACGCGATAGATGTGGATATCAGTCCTGACGGACAGTTCTTGATGTCAGGCGACAGCGGAGGATGGCTGTGCTTTTGGGACTGGAAGAGCTGTAAGCTATATCACAAATTCCAGGCGAGTGATGGCCCTGTTGTCGCGGCGCAGTGGCATCCGCAGGAGACGAGTAAAGTTGCGAGTGCGGGGCTGGACTGTGTAATCAAATATTGGGATTAGATGGGGAGAGGAGAGTAGTAAGGGGGTACAATGTAGGATATGACTTCGGATTGGAATTGGGCTGTACGTTATACCGTGCGAAGTGAATTTGGGATGAGATTATTCATAAAAGTTGAAGGGAGGTTTGAACTGATTCGAACCATCTGTGAAATTTCACAGCCTTACAAGTATGTAATATGAGAATTCGAAATCCGCACAATCCACCTTTGGAGGGCCATATTTATCAAACACGAGCTCAGATATACCCAAAAAGCTAGCCTACAGCACGAATACATACCTGGTAACTAGTAATCAATCCATATTAGCTCTTCCCCACTCCCAACCCATCCAAATTCATAGCGGCGTGCGTGTTCGTGCTATCTTTCAATCCAAAATAATATAAAAAAGCAGAACCAACTTGCTAAATATGCACAAACCGAAGTAAAGTGAGAGATAACCATAGCCTTATCAGTCCATCGTCTACTTCCTGCACGTTCCCTCTCTTTCATCCAATTCTAGTTCTATCCTCATCTCAACTACCTCTTCTCCACCAACAAAATATGCATCGCCAAGTATGACAACACGACAAAACTGGCCGCAAATACGCCGAGTCCCAGAACATCATTCCAGAACGCCAAACTGTCAAAGCCAAACGTGTAAAGGATCGTGGCGCCAGGGACCTCAATATCGAGGCCGAATCTGCGTTCTATCAGCATCACCCTTCGGTTTTCGCCCGCGGGGGAGGAATCTTACTTGTGTTCAACCAGTGACAGATATCTCACTTCGTTAACGATCATCGCCTCAAACCCATAATGGAAGATCGATAACTTCTGCAGCCACCGTGCCCCTGGCGGAATCGAATTGTGATTCAACAACAACCCAGCCAGCAGCAGCGAGAAGAGCATCACTAACGATCCGATGAGGTTGCCGAGGCTATTATCCTTGCATATGATGCCGATGAATAGGCAAATTGCACTGGCAGCGAGGTTAAAGAGAACTAGGACCAGTACAAACTTCAAGAATTCGGGCCATTCGCTAACCAAACCGACCATGGGGTAGAGGATCATCCCCATGATGATGGGAGGGATGATGCGGAGGGGAACAATATCGAAGAGGACCTTGGCCGTGAAGTAGGTAATAGGCGAATAGTACCCGTTTGCGCGCTCTCGAAGGAACAAAGTACGCTCCTGTGCAAAGACGTTGAGAGAGGTGAGGGTGGAAAAGCCAAAAAGTGCGAGGACGAAAAAGAAGAGCCCCATTCGGTTTTGAAAACCTGAGATATCATCTTTGATGCCAAAGAAAAGGTACCCACAGAGGACACCAAGGACAATCGAGACAGCGTAATGCGCCAGCATCAGCATTGGATTGCGATAAAGGTTCTTCCAGGTGCGCTGCGAAAGAATTGTGAATTGCCCGAGCCATCCCAGCCGACGGAAGCCTTTCCCTTCTCCACCAAGTCCGACTTGGCCATTCGCGCTACCACCAGCATTACCGTTGGGAGTTGGTGAAGCTGCAGCCTCGATTTCCTCCTGAATCTCCCTTGCAACAACGGAGGTTTTGTAGGATTCAATCAATACATCGAGGTCCGTCATGTCTTCGCGCTGAGGTTGAGGAAGCAACAATGCATCCGTCTCAGCACTTTCTTCCAGGCTACGGCGCGGCTCCAAATCATCAGATAGCATAAGTCCGTCCTCACTAATACCGGGGCCTAGGCTGTGATTGGACCTCTTCCTAGTGAACAATCGTTGTGCTTGTGTATCGCGAATGGACGATCCCCTCTTGCGGGGATGGGGTCTAGCAGTTTCATCATGACTATCTCGAGCCATTGCTGACGACGAACTCTCGCCCTCGGGGATTTCATGATCATTTACAGGCCGTGCTCTTCGTTGCTCAGCATGCATTGTAAGGTCAACCAGATAATCCGCAATATTGAATCCGGGCGGGCATGGATAACCCTGCTCATCAAAGTATCCCTGACAGCGATCAAAAGGTCCGGAGTAAACACATCTTCCCTTTGCCAATAGAACCAGCTGATCAAACAACGCAACAATGTTACTCTTTGGTTGATGGATGGTGAAAATGACCGTTCGTCGATAATTCTTTGCCAAGTTAACTAAGCACTCAATAACGTTGTATGCGTTGAAAGAATCCAATCCACTTGTAGGTTCGTCAAGGAAGAGAATGCTGGGGCTAGTGACAAGTTCGCAAGCGATACCAACTCTTCGCTTCTCACCACCCGAAATTCCACGGACGCCATTGTCTTCAGAGGTGCCAATGAGCTGATCTTTGATAGCTGTGATTCCAAGTTGACCCATAACTTCCATGACCCTTCGGTTCTTTGCTTGGAAATTCATGTCTCGAGGAAGTCGAAGAAGTGCAGAGTTCAGAATCGTCTCGTAAACCGTGAGTGTCGGCATCATGGTGTCTTCTTGATCAACGAATCCGATAATTTCCTTGTATTCATCATCTGTAACCTTGGCTCCGTTGACAAAGAACTGTCCGTTAACCTGTCCCCGCTTATTTTTCCTAGCCAGAATATCCAAGAAAGTTGTTTTCCCAGCACCAGAGGGACCCATGATACTCATTACTTGTCCCGGACTGACAGTTCCCTGCACACCCTCTAGAATTTTCTTTCCATTCAGTTGATAAGAGACATTGCAGAAGTGCAGTGTCGCGGGCTTGTGTTCGGTCAGAAGTTTTATAGCTTCGTCATCGTCATCCGGGAGATAGATTGGGCCCAATCCTCGCTTCTGGCTCGCCCGTCTGCCCATCCACCACAGTCCCAAAACCACAATGACTACAAAAAGAGCACAGCTGGCAATAACACCAGCAATCAATGGCTTGTTGATAGTCTTGACGGGACGTTGATAGCCAGGAACCTCCGACTTATGCAAACACTCGCCGGAATCGCAGTTGAGGAGAATTGTCTCATCGCCGAAAATAGATGTGATGATATTGTTCATGTTGGGTTCCGAGAAGAAGCACTGATCGTTGGGCTTTGAAGAGTCGCACTGGAATGTCGCCGGGCCCTTGATTTCAACCTGAAGGAATTCGCTCAAATCGATGGTGCCACCCTCACCGCACAAAGTCCGACCAGGGACACATTCGCATCCCACCTTCTTACAGCCGTAACTGGTGATATTCTTGTCATGTGAAGCTTCGAGGTCCCAACTACACTCCTCCAGATTGCAATAGAACGATTCCCGTTGATCGACCCAGACTAAAACCAGTCAGCTAGTAATTTCACTGACTACAATAGGCCCGTACATTGAAAGGTGCACTCGGCATGGTCTTTGTTGCAAGCGAAAGTGACCTGCGGATTTCGCTTCAACATCTCAAGGATCTTCCGATCTGCCCGGCCCTATTAGCGCTACTACGTTGGCCCCCCAGTAGAACTTACTCGTCACATCGCACTGTTGAAAGTTCTCCTTGACAGTGAGTCCTTGCTTATAGCAAACTCCATCCATACCTTGCCCATTGGGCATAAGCGCACTGCAAGATTCGTCCGTTTTGCAAACTACGTCACTTGATTAGCATCGCACGGCCGCACACAAACCAGCGCTGCAGCACTAACCATTGCAGTTTATCCCTCTCCATCCTTCGTCGCACTCGCAAGGCTCCTCACCCTTTGCCGGCCGATGAACTCCAGCTGCCAAAGAGCCACACACTGATACCATCAGCCCTTGTTACCTTTTCGGTTTCGGTTGGGAGAACCCACGTGGTTGTAGACAGTCATCGCCCGCAAATCCCGGAGGACACTCGCACTTGCCATTCGACGAGCTGCACTGGGCAAACTGAGTGCAGTGGAAGGCAGGTAACAGGCAGTTGAAGCTATGGGCCCATCATGCATCAGTACGTGACAACTGGACCCTTCAAAAGGTCTCAATAGCTCGTATAAGCTCCAGAGGAGCGCGCTTGATGTACGCACCATGGTGGGCAGTCCTTCGGCCGATCATCCAAGCTCCAAGCATATTGTGACTTTAAAAGATCATGATTAGGAGAAGTCGCTGATGTATTTCGCGCTGATACCGTCGTCCCAGTCAAGGATGTCGCGAGAAGGACCAAGACGCTAAGAGAGCGTAACATTGCTGCCGTACGCAGCAGTGTCAGACGCTGAGCAGATAAGCTCTCGAAACGTATCTGTAAGTGACGTAGTGTCGTAAGCGGTGACGGGCAGGTGGATCTTCGCACAAGAAGGAGTAGGAACGAACGATGAAGAGAGGACTTTCAGGAAGTTAAAGAGCAGCGGAGTGAATCACGGGTACGAGGTAGGCTATTTGAGTGGCGGGGAGGGGATGAGGATGGAGCTGGGGCTGGTGCGGGTGCCGGAGAGATGCCTTGACACTGCTTGGCGCGCGTTTCATACTGAAGTCAAGTCACCGAGCATCTCGATGACAACGCTGGCTTCCAAGTCAAGGCTAGTGATAACCCCCTAGCTACTAATCCCTGCTTGTTCATGTTCTAATATTTCTTACTTTGGAATGTCTCCGTCAAGGAAACCCGTTACTGGTGTGACCATTCAAGTCAAGTCCGTTGAGATGCAGGAACGGCTTGCTGAGAGTGTTCTCACCAACAGATTGTCACGAGTGATACTGTCCAGCAAGAATTGCTGAAATGGTACAAGAAAGCTACCTTTCGTATCAAGGTTGAGAATTAAACACACGTACAAGAAGATCCAGAGTGTGCTCCTCAAAGTAAGGTGCCGTTTACTAGAGCTAGACAATGGAGCCAAAAGAGCGAGTTGATCGTGACTGCCTCACAGGCAAATGTTTACGAACCGAGAGATATTATAAATCATGCCCCTCCAAGCAAGTGAAACAGCTCCCGTTAAGTCATTCCTAATACTCCAGAAAAACCACCTAATTGCGCTCTTCTCATACTCCAAATCTTCAAGGAGCTTAGCTAGCTAGCGGGTATCTTTGATATCAGCAAGGATGAAGCAAGCGTTGCTGATCTGAGGCTCAAGATCGAGCTGACGCGGGATTCACCGTGCATGAACTGTGATAAGACAACCATTGCCATCTACATTGTCTCCACTTCCGCGAACTCACGATGGCGTTCATCCCCATCTTCATGAAAGCGTATTACTCGCTTACATTCCTCGGCCTGTTTTACTTTATTAGTCTGGGTCTCCTCACGTTCCCAGTCATCCAGAATAAGTATATACCACCTAGCTCATCATGATCACTGATGTCTGACTAACTATATCCACAGTGCAATATACATGCAAAAGCTCCAATTAACATGGCGACAAGACCTCACAAAACCAGAGCAATTCGGCTTTGCAAAGAACCAAGTCACGTCCTTTTATCTCAACACCTCCGACGGCGAATCCATCTTCGCCTGGCATGTCCTTCCTCTTGGTGCATACATGAAACACCGTGAAGAGCTTGTGGAGCAGGGAACCGGCCTGGTAGCAGAGCCTACTAAGACCAAGAACCTCCAGCTCTTAATGAAAGACCCAGAAGCTAGACTGATTATCCACTGTGTGCCTCTACCTCCTCTACCGTGACGCAGTACTAACATGTGACAGTCCACGGTAACGCCGGAACCGTTGGAGCAGGCGTCCGCCCTATCTACCTCCGCTCCCTCTCCGCTGCCCACCCTTCTAAAATCCATATCCTCTCCATTGACTATCGTGGCTTTGGCCTCTCCTCCGGCACACCCTCCGAAGACGGCGTCATCAAGGATGGTGTCGCCGCATTCCGTTTCGCGGTTGACAAACTCGGGATTCCACCTTCCCGTATCGCACTTGTTGGGCAATCCCTCGGCACAGGAGTAACTATTGGCGTCGCCGAGTTCCTCGCTATACAATCCCCGTCGGAGGAGTTGGCCGCCGTCATTCTCATCGCAGGGTTCTCCAATCTCAAGGAGCTACTCCAGACCTACCGCATTGGGGGATACATTCCCATCCTCTCGCCGCTGAGGGGATACCCCAAGTTACAGGAGTTCCTTGTAAAATATGTTCTTGAGTCCTGGAACACAACTGTCCGCATCGGATCGCTTGTCAAACACTCGCCGAACCTCAATCTGATCTTGATTCATGCCAAGAATGATTTTGAGATTCCGTGGCGCCATTGTGATACATTATTTGTGCATGCTGCGAATGCGGCGGTGTTGATAGGCGGCGGCGAGCCTCTGACTATTGCGCAAGCGTTAGAAGAGAGAGTAGTGAAGACGTACGGCGATGAGAGCACGCTTGCTCTATGGCCAGAAGGAAAGAGCAGCGGGAGGAGAATAAGCCAGTGGCTTGTCAAATGGGGAGGACATAACAAAGTAGTCATGAGTGCTGGCACATCTGTAATTGTGGCTAAGGCATTCGGACTATAGTTTTCACCGGGTGGCGTGTGTTTTTTGTATTTTATTCAAGCCGGCGGCATATGCGCTTCTCTTGTATACTCAGAGTCATGATCTACGACTGATTGTTAAATAGGTATCTTTTGTACACAGGTGACGAAGTTGGTTCCTTCGATTGCGATACCAAGCGCTGAAACCCCCCGCTCACTTTCTTCTATCTTAGGTGGTACCGCTGAACCGAGCATATCCATATATCAAATATATCGAATGACTGGTGACGAGCCATCCGCCATTTATTTCTGATCCTGACTACTTAAGGCAGGTACCCATCACATGCAGCCTACACTGTCCTACAAACCGTCTTCAATTTCGAAGAGACCTCACAACTCTTCAACCCTTGCCACTGCGGCCCAGACGCCGTAATAGGGTAGATACGCCTGCTGTGCGTTCCCTTCGGTATTAGAATCTTGTCCCACAAACGCATCCGCCTCCCTATAGTATATCGGAATATAATTAGCTTTCGTGGTATCCGAAGCCTGTAGCCTTTGTCATCGCAACACCGCAGCTATGGTAGTTTAGGCCATCTCAGAAAAAGCTTTCGTAGTTGGCAAGGATGTCTTGCGGGCGGAGAGTCGAGCATGTCAAACTGCATTCTGCGGATGGGTTAAGGACCTAACTACGGTGTCGACACTTTGTTTAACATGAGGACGGAGGTCTGTGGTGTATAAACCAGATTATTATTCACGGACTGGGGGAGTGCCATCACGGCTTTGGTTCAATCTTCAAGCAGTCATTTGGAAGGCTCTGACATCCTGAAGTTGGTGTGAAATTCATCATTCTATCACTCGAAATATTGCTTTGTTTATATTGTCATGTGATAGCCAAGCCAACGCGTCTTCCCTAGCAACATGGTTCTGCTCTTGACAAAAATCCTCGCCTCTCCACGCAATGGAGCACCGCTCTCTAACATTCAACAGGTCATCTTCGGCTCTGCGACGGGAGTTTCCCCGAAATATTGAGAGAGTGTCAGAACCGGATTCACCAATTGTTAGAGGACTCAATGCCGCTCAGCGGACTGCTGTCACAACTCCCTCTAAAATTGTTCAGATACTCGCCCCGCGTAATTCGCCTTCTATTTCACCTGGGTTGGTTCTTTAGCTGACTGAGAGCGTGAATAGCTGGATCAGGGAAGACTAGAACGTTAACTTCACGTGTAGCTTACCTTCTCTCGGAGCCATTGAACCTGAACCCGCAGAATGTCATTGTCGCCACCTTTACAGTCAAGGCCGCAAACGAAATGAAGGAGCGCCTTTCAAACCTCGTGGGCGAGGGAGTGGAGCAAAAATTACTTTTGGGAACTTTTCACAGCATTTGTAGGAGGTATCTTCTCAAGTACGGCCACTTGATTGGGTTGAAGCAAGGGTGGGGTATTGCAGACTCAGGAGATAGCAAGGCTATATGCAAAGTATAAATACCGTTCCGATTGTTGCAGCTGGAGTTAATTGTTTGGCGTGCCCAGAGAATCACCAAGCGTCGGGGCATATCCGAATCAATAGACCCAAAGCAGCTCCAGTCACGCATATCACATTTTAAAGCTCGAAACCTCTCCCCACAGGCCAATGCCTTTCCTATAGTACACTCAGCGAATCCCTCGACACAGCAAACGCAAAAGAAACAAAAGGATATCGCTACCGATGACTTTGTTATGCTCTACGAAGATTATCACGCAACTTTAGAATCTTCCAACCTCTTAGATTACGACGATCTGCTGCTCCGTTGCCTAGAATTGCTCAAAGAGAAGCCGGAGTGTGTCGGCAATATCGAAGCAGTTCTAATTGACGAATTTCAGGACACCAATATAGTTCAATATGAGCTTATGAGAAACTTTGCTTCGAAACAACAAAGAATTACGGTTGTGGGAGATCCAGATCAAAGTATCTATGGCTTTCGTGCGGCAGAAATTGGCAATGTACGGAGTATGCATCGACATTACCCAGACACTTTAATTGTTAATCTCGAGGAGAATTATCGGAGTTCTGCGAGTATTCTTCAAGCAGCGCTGGTGGTGATACAACAGGATAATCAGCGTATTAATAAAACACTCACTGCAACACATCCTATTGGTCCAAGTCCGGTCTTGAGAAGAGTTCCATCCGCATCATCAGAGGCGGAATGGATAGTATGTGAAATCAAGCGACTTCAAGCGGTTACGGGTAGGATGATCCCACTCGATGGCATCGCGATCTTGGTGCGGTCAGCCAATTTGACACGCCATATTGAAACTTCTCTCACACGACATGGATTAGCCTATAGAATGGTAGGCGGTACTAGATTTTTTGATAGGGCGGAGGTCAAAGTTGTCGTCGATTATCTTCGGGTCCTCCAAAACCCGGCAAACAGTGATGCTCTTTCGCGTATTATTAACGTCCCGTCCCGCAAAGTTGGTGAAACCACAGTGAAGGGATTGCTGGAGCATGCGGAAGGTATCAAAAAGAGTTTTTGGGATTCTATATGTAGAGCGGTTCGCGGTCATGCCACTTGGGGAGTGAAAGTGGCCAAGCCAGCGGAGAGAGGATTGGAATCTTTCGTTGGATTGATGGCCAAAGCAATGGAGAAATTGGATGATGGCCAAGAGACGACTTTGGCGGATATCGTGGAAACGCTTTTGACGAAATTGGGGTATGACGCGTATTTGAGGAAAGAGTATCCTGACGACTTCGACAGTCGATGGGCCAATGTTGAGGAGTTGATAGCTCAAGCAAGGGAGGTCCGATTCGATGACGACGATGAAGCGCTCCCAGAAATCGAGGGCATCCAGCAACAGCTAGGCCCTCAAAGAACCCCTAGAGCGGCGCTGGAGCGCTTCATAGCCAACGTAGCGCTTGTGAATGAAAAGCAGCATGAAAAGCACGAAGAAAAAGTAGTCGAGATTACAATCAGTACTATACATGCCGCTAAAGGTAGATTCATTACATGACCTGATCTTTTATCATGCTAATAGTGTGGTAGGACTAGAATGGCCTGTTGTCTTTGTTCCTGCAGTGTACGAGGGATCAATCCCCCATTCAAGAGCCGAAGACGTCGATGAGGAACGGCGGTTGCTATATGTTGCAATGACTCGAGCCCAGGCTTTACTTTACTTGTCATGCCCATTTCGCTCTTCGAATGTTGACAAAGTAAAACTGTCGTCCTTTGTAGATCTGCCAAAAGTCGCCCGCTTGCTGAGCAATAAGGCTTCTGATCTCTCATTCTCAAAAGTGCAATCGCTAGCACAAATCCTCTCTACTCAGTGCCCTACAGAAATGGATATTGAGACTATTATCGAAAGCAGCGGCATATTATCCCGTTCTGACGACCAAATTCCGGACACGGACCCCTTAAATAAAGAAGACAAGGGAGATGGACTTTGTAACGTTGATATCGACTATCAGTATGAAAGGAACGGCGGTGGGCGGTTTAATGGAACCGTGCCGCAGTTCCAAAGTGCAAGAGGTGCCAGCACGACCGAAGATCGTATACGGCACAAGGTGACGACTGTGGATAAGATTGGGTTTCGCACTGCTAGCACTCACTTCTCCGAACTTCAGAAACAAGGAGATATAACTTGCGAAGCGGATAAGGGTCTGAAAAAGAGAAGAATGGCGCATAATAAAATGATGCATTCAAGTGTCACTACCACAATTAATACGAGCAAAGTCTCGGTTTCGGGGGTGGTAACTGAGACTGTGGGCATTTCCAAATCCATTGCTACTACAAAGAGGACGAAAGAGACGGCTGCAACAAGGTCGACGAAACTTCCTATAAGTCAAGAGACTTTGATGGGATTCTTTACAAAGAAACCACCCGAAGTTATTCCTCCGATCGAACCCCTACCCATGTGTACGGGGTTAAATAGACGCAAGACGGCCACCGAGGTTGTGAAAAGCACCAATGCTTCAGAGATGACGTTGAAGGAACAGATGGAATTCTTGCCTGCTCCAGTCATTCCAAAGAGAGCCGATGGAGATTTCGTTCTTCTATCATCGTCGCCACCAAGACGAGTTAAGAAAGCCAAGGTCAATTCAGATCAACAGGAAGCAACCAAGATGAATCGCGTCCATACCGCGCAACTTCAGGCAAGTCTTGATGAGCAACAGCCAGGGGACGACGTTTCATATGAGCCACCCAGTTCACCTGCATTCAACGCATTCTGTGAGTTGATAGACAATAATGATCTGCCGGTAGTGGGGAGACATGAAGGCACGATTGATACTGAATGCTGCCCACTTGACGAAGGATTCCTCCCAGAGCCGAAGGGAGAGATAGAAGCAACATCAGCGAACCAGCGCAGCGACAAGATTGGTATAACGCCACTATTGAACACCCACAGTCATCCAACCCGAGGGCCCAAGCGAACTTTAGGAATTAGGAGGAGTTTAAATGGTTGGCAGAATAGGAGCTCAAAGTACGCATGATGGCTACGCTCAATCTGGTACTACCGCTTGGGGCAGAATGGATTTGGGAGTTAGGGAGTTTGGGAGTTTGGAATTCCTTCAACTATAGAGTTAAATTTGTTTGAATATGGCAAACTTGTAAATTTGATGCGAAGATGTCTGGAAAGGCACTCGGTGTTATTTCTCGTTTGTTAGTCTCGATTAGACGTTCTCTCCCCCGCTTCTTAAGAGCAACTTTTTGTGTGAGCGTCTAATTGAGACTACTTGGCTATTTTTCAAGTACGACAAGTTGGGTTATCCAAATCAACCCAGATCACTTTTCGCGATCAAAGCGCCAGGAAGTTGCGGCTAAATCGTTAGCGAAAGGAAACAACATGAATCCCCAGCCGATTATCAACCTTCCAAGAAAGACCCTGCCTGCAAAAGTACGGGTTTACTGCAACTACCTACTTAAGTAGGTATTTTATGCACTCAATTAAAAAAGATTTTTTGACGCTCTGGTTTGACCGGCTCGATAACACTTAATAGAGGGATTTTCACTTGTACCAGCATATTCTCCATTAATATCGCTGGAATGTTCCTGGACAGCCCGCTTCGAAGAAAGCGCGGCAGTTCTTTCGATACCAAATCTCAACCCAGCACAACTTGTGTGTTGACCTACATACATGTGTTCGAAAGGCAAAGGCCGTGCTTGGAGCATATGCACTGAATTTACGGGCGACTATATATTCCGTTTTTAGACCTATTCCGATGTGAAGTCGCAAAACCTTCAATACTCGGGATTAATTTGTTTCTGCCAGTCGTACGATGGTGACACACAGCAGGAACCTCCCGGAAGTCACCAATTGGCTATCAACAGCGGCACGTGATTTAAATTTGATGCGAAACTTGCAGCAGAGTGCAGATGCAGGCTGCACCAGAGCAGATTAGGAAAATCCGGCATATGATTTTGGTGGGATGGAAGGGTTTCCATGCCGAAGCCGCGGGAAACGCATCCATTGGAATTGCCCTCAGTTGGAATGCTTCCTGTGCAGTTTCATGTTCAGTTCACATACTTCACGCACGACCACGAAGCGCTGATTACCGGCATGACCGGTGTGTATTATCTTGTAGGGACAGATAATTTGCTTCACGATAGTTGACACAGCTGCAAGTGGTATGTGAATACCCGAACGAGGGCGGCATATCCTTGACAAGGTTGGCTTATGCGTGGGCCAAATACTTGCAGCTGAACTGCACTCCTACCTCGGTCATCCCGTGTTTTGTTGTTGAAGGCAAACCTATCCGACTCTGGTCTTCGACGTCACTGCCGCACTAGGTCTGTTTCAACACTAGAAAAGTGGGCTTACAACGTCATAGTTTTCATCCTGGAGCTTTCACATCGGTAGGGCCCGGAGTGCCCTCAATACTATAAAGCATGTCATACATGCCGCTAATCATGGCACGCGGGATTTCAACATACAGCACCTTATCCTAATTAACATTGTTCATGCGCCTCCAACGTGTCAACATCACTACCCAGCTTTAGAGATGTTACCTATCGTATTCCAAAGTCACCAATTGATACAATGCGTTAGGTAGATGTAATTGCTATGCACCCTACACTAAATGGTTGTCGATGCGTAATGCGTTGAAGCCCGCTTCAGTCTCGGGCCGGTACCAACCGGGGTTTGGAAATCTGGAGAACGGTTAATAATGTTTCTTCTATGATCCCTCCCGTAGATCTCAATGAACCAGGGCCTCGGGAGATCTTTTCCGAGACGGGAGGCGCGTGAATCGTAACGGGCAATAAACAAAGCCTAGAATGATTACCCTATATGAGAAAATCTTACAATGCGTTACAGGAGTAGAAGTTCCATCAGACCAGCCCCTCATAGAACTAAGCTCAAGGAAAAGATAGTAAATACGCTATGACCGAGTGGTACATGATTTTAAACAACAATGCGTGATGCACGAAAATAACACCAAGCAGAGCAACTCTGCAGATATACAACGAGCAATTTAATAGCATTGATCTTTTAGACACCGTCACATCGAAATAAAGCGGTCATTCGGTATATGTTTACTTGTCTCAAGAAGCCGAGCCCAGCTCAGAGCATATACGGAACCAACCATCTGAGACGACCCAAATTGGCAGGCTCTCAATGAGAATGTTCCAAAGGACATCATTTAGATGTGTATATATACATTCAAAGTATTATACACACATACATACATACATGCACGAGGCACAGTTTATTGTTCAGTGTTCTAGCGACCTGCCTTTGACTTCCTTGGACGGGTAGGACTGTCTATCCGATGAACGGTATTAGAGGCCAAGTTCGAGGACAACGCTTAAGGTTAAAAGAGCACCTGCCTTCTCTGTCCAATGGCTTGCAAAAAGAAAAAAGTGTCAACCACATCGGCTGCAGAATATCTGGTGTCTGAACGAATCAACGTCAACGATGTCTTCAAGTCTGATAACATTTCACCACTTCTAAAAGAAGCAAACTCTCCCTCACTCCATCTCACTCCAAGCCAACAAGCGGTCACCACCTGCCGTGTATAGGTTTAGAGCCAGGATTCACCTCGAAATTTGGTTGAATTTGAACTTGGCAGGCGGTCTCTAGGTATTATCGTGCCTAGGTATGTGGAGATACTTCCGTCCATCCGCCGTCCACCCGTATTTGATCCCTGGTATGTGCCATGCATTATCATGCGCAGATAACTTGCAAGTCATCCAAATTACGCCTTTCTATTTATTTCTTTTTCTTTATTCCTCTAAGATTATACATCCGCTGATTGTTTTCTAGAGAACTAAATAGGCATTCAGTGCCACGAAAAATGTGACAATGTAACAGGTGCTTTTCTGCTGGCGAACTTAACGAAAGGTTATGCATATGTATGCGAGCTTTCGTTTTAATAGGGAAGTTCTTACCCGCGGAATCGACTGTGGAAACAATCACATATGACCCAAATCTCAATCACCCAGGTCCTCCCCTACCATAGTTGCTTATCGTGCATGAGATGTCTCCGCTTGATCGTATGTACGCGCTGAAGTTAATACTTCTGGGTGTAAAAAAGCAGAAATTGGTGGTATGAATGCCATCCTTTTGTTGAAAAATGGCAGCAAAACTTGAGTCACCGGAAGGTCGACCAATTGCAACTTTTGTGTGGATTCTTTGTGTTCGAGATGGCTGAGGGATTTTTCTTTTTGCTGAATACATCTTGCTTTCACCCTCCAAATCTGGGCAAAGGATGTGTCGCGCGCTGGCAGGGAAACTTCCGGGATACGAACCAGGTGGTTCGAGATTGATCAGGACGCTTTGGAACTCATCGTGGGTGCGCATGACTGATGGAAGGAGAGGAATTGCTAGGAGAAGAAATATTCTTCGAAGCATTGTTCGTGGGAGAGCATCATAATCCCCGACCGGACAGCTTTCCGATCGTTCTTTCGGATCGTCTATGGGGGCACCCAAAGTCGCGTATTGATGTCGACGCCCGCGCACAGCGAGGGGGATCGAGATCGGATTGGCTATACCCCCGAGCGGTTAGTCGATGTGCATATCTACCCGCTGGGCTGATGCAGAACTTGGTGCTTCTGAAGTCATGTGCCGTGGAGGTGTGTGTGGTCATTTAAATAAGAAAAGACCTGCATGGACTGAGCTGCCCTATCTTTGGAACCAGTTTCTCCGTGTGCCTTGTCTCAAATTGTGGGGTTGTTGCAGTATCCGTTCGACGACAAGCTTTCGATCATGATGACTTCGTAGCTCACAACGTGGCGCTGGGCACAGTAACTGACGAGGTCTGGAAATTCCCTGCCCTCCTTGAAAAGAGGCAAACTTTCCTCATGCGCCAACTACAGCGGCGCGTATCTAAAATCAGTATAAACATATTAGGCCACGAGTCCCTCCTGCACGTCCGCCACAACTCAACGACACTCTGTTTTTTGCACAACGTCATCATAAGTCAGCTTTTCGACGTACGAACATTCAGAGACGGTGATTTGAAAGACCCCGGAGAACTGAAAGCATCACTATCCACGGTTTCTCTCACCATTCCCTGCTTTTCGACTGAGGCCTACGCATGATCAAACTAGAGTCATGGAAGAACTCCCCGCTGAAATTTTCAATGAACTTCTCGACCAACTGGAACCCCGCGGACGAGAGGTGCCATCGGCGACCTCACGGAGAAACCCATGGGCGAGACCGCAGCCATACAAACCCGATCATATAGATTCTAGACAACACTACGCCAGTTTGCGGCTTGTATGCAAGAGGTTCAATGATCTTGCTGCCCCGTACCTTTTCCGCAGCATAGGATTGAGGTTCAATGCGAAAAGCTTTGGAAGATTAGAAAGTCTGGCGGCGAATCCGAGGCTAGCAAAACATGTCAGAAAGTTTGTGTACTTGATGCCATACATGTACGAAGAAGGTAAGGCTGAGAAAGTTACCAACACTTCCAGCTGATGCTGATAAATTTTCATAGGAGTACAAGATTTCGACTCCTTTCGAAACGACGAAACATTAGGTCTCTCGAATAAGATCCGTCAAATCATGTTTGAAGATAGGGAACCATACTATTATACTTCAGTATACAGGGAGCAGCAAGAGCTGATGCGGGGCTCCTATGATCTCAATGTCCTGAGAAAGGCTATGAGAGCATTTACTTCCTTGCAGGAGGCCAATTTGCTGGCTATTATGGTGCACAAAGATATCGTACTTCGTAATCTTGCATCAAGCTTCGATAACTGGGAGTTCATCGACTGCAAATGGATACCAGCTTGCAGACATGCCGCTGAGACGCTATTAATCGCGCTCTATGACGCAAAATCGCCTGTGACCGCTTTATGCAGCCCGACAATGAGTCCTCAAAGCCTGATAAATCTCGGTCCAAAGTCTAGGCAAATAGCTCTCAGAACTTGGAGCCAACTAACTTTCCTCGAAGTCACATTCGACGAACGGCCGGATCGAAGCTACTTGGACACCTCTGGCACCGTCCTTACTGGGCACGACGACACGCTGGCTGAGATGTTCAGACAATTTATCGGTGCGGCCAAGAACCTCACAACTTTATACCTACGATTCACGCCAGGAATGCCGGTGCGATTACCTTTGCACCAGGTGTTTCATGACTTCCACTGGCCTAAACTGCGGGTCCTAGGTATTGGATCGTGGATGCTCCATGCAGACGAAATCATCGACATTGTGGAGCGGCACAAAGACACATTAAACGGATTTCGGTTGAGCGAGGTTTATCTGCTGGACGGGGACCGATGGAGAGACGTTGTGATGGCAGTGAAGGAGAATGCGACAAAAATAGAATGGGTAGGGCTGCATGACATAAGCTATGAGAGGGAATACGTGCGGAAACAGGCGTACATCGAGACTTATAGCGACACCAGCAGCGAAAATGAGTACGATGATTATGGTATGGATATTGACGGGATGAGCTTGCGTTCTCGAGGTAGTAACAGTAGTACTACTGCCAGTCACGACCCTTTGCCGACATCCCTAGATGGAGACGACGAGGACGTTGTATACGGTAACGTTTTCACGACTACGTCCGCGACGGTACATGCAGGGCCGTCATCGCTGACGGGGAGGGAGCTACCTGGAGGCATTTACGGGGGGAATGGCACAGGGAATGGGGTGGGGCTTGACGAGAAATGGGAGGAAGAAGACTTGGAGGATGATGGTCGAACAGTTTCGCAGGCGCAAAGGAAGCACTGGGAGAGATGGATTGTGGGGATGACAGCCAACGGAGAGCCATATATTCGTGTTCTATGACCCACTTACTGTATCCATCCATCCAGGCTCACAGCCAACCGGATTTTGTAAATAACTGGGAAGTTATGGTTGCTTGAGCTGCGGGATTTTCTCATGATGAACTGATGATACTGCTACTACTACTACCAGCCCTGAATATCAGCCTAAATAATCGTGACGGTGAGTGTTTAAATTTCCCATCTCGAGACTATTTATAACTAACTAGGCGTTTATAGTTTCACCAAATTCGTGAAACCTAGTGTTCCAGCGTCAATCAGCGATGGTTAAGTCCGTCAAGTTGATGAAAAATTACCCAGGCTGCAGGGCGCAAAGATTTTAGGCCATACTTAGTATGTGCCTGCTTGATTCTGAAGATTTGGCATACCGAGTGCTTATTCATGACACTTCACATTTGTGACGGACGAAACAGCCGGACCATAGACGCAGAAGCATTCTGCTGATGCACACGTTTCATTCTCAACTCAAACACGATGAACCGCGCAAACGAACCGATGTTTCCGGATCCTCGATCGATCCTTTGTTCCAAAACTCGATGATGACCCGGATGCCGGCGGGCGGCATGGAGAAATCCTACCTTTTGTGGCTTTACAGAGGTATGTAAAATATATGGGAAACTATCTTGGGTAGGTACCTATGTATCTGTACATGAGGACTAATGCAGGCGGGTGTTAAAGCAAGAAAGTAGCCGAACCTACATGGGTTATATATATGTGGACCGCATGATAAACGAACGGCGTCTTTGCGGGGTTGAAAGATCCGATGCGGGATGTGGGGTACGTACCTGTATTGGAGGCAGAAGTGAGTGGGGTGGGTTTTAGTGCGCATCGCGAAGAAATCTAGGATCTTACTGTGTCCAAATGATAGCGATCGACAACTTCTTGGACTATCGCAATTATTATGAAGGTGTTGGGTAGTTATTGATTGCTTGGCTCTGCACTATCGTGGCCGGAGAATCAGCAAACATTGGTTCTTGAGTAAATGCTACCTCTAAGAGGGCGTCCAGCCGAAGAGGGGCATTACAGGCGATTGTGGAAGACGGAGATTGTGATGCATAATTAAAGTCGAATGGGGGGTGACATTTGAACATCCAAGGAAAATTTGTATACGCAAACCCCTAACCCTAGTAATACCGCGGAAGTGCGTCCATCCCGTATTGTACCTGGCGTTTGTTCCAAATTTTGAGTTGTTTGCATTTCGTTTGCTCGTTTCGGTGGCATATACGCGGGTTTTAGAGAGGTTGTAGTTGGTGATGCTGTGGCTATACACTGCATAACATACAGCCGTTCTACGGAAGTACGCAAAAAAATTACAGTCCATATCGAAAGGTAGTTGTTTACCAATGGAATCAAACGTAAAAACCGTTGCTATGTCGCACTGAGGTGAAATATATCAAATATTAGCGCAAACTTTCCAGCTTCCAGTTCTCCCGATGTTGCCAATTGTACTAAACTTCTCTCATACCCGAAAGGGCATGCGGTGAACCAAATTTCAGCCAAAATCCTCCCTGAAAGGGGCCGGTGGGCAGAAATAAGATCCGAAGGCTAATGCTGGCTACTGGTCCCTAAAAAATGTCTCATCCGATTGGCTACAGAGAGTCCTGATGCCTTATAAACCTGGCAATAGAGGAAAAACTGTCAAATAATCAGTGTTCTACTGGATAAGACGACCTGAAGTAGGGTACAATCGGTGTGAAACCGTGAGCTCGTAGTGCCTATTAAACGTCTACAGCCATTCAAATTGTACGGAACCCAACACCGTCCTTTTTCTTGTTGCCTGGTTTATAACATTCCTAGACGTGCATACCCCGAATAAACTAACAGATTATTCCAAAGGAATCACCCAATGATCAACTTGATAGCCTGCTCGAGACAATTACTAAAATCCGATTAGTTGAACAGAATTCCCGACGGATTGGAAGCTTGGGTGCGAAGCCCGAGCACCTGGCCTGGGGTATTTACTTTGGGACGCTCGTGACCAGTCGACTTGGGAGGTTTATTCCTATGCGAAGTTTCGAGTGAGGTTAGATTGATCTGGGGGCGAGAATGTAGATCCGTTTAGTTCCCTCTAGCAAGAAACCTGATACATCGACTTAGTCCGAACGTTGGCAGAGGTAACTGACATATACATGCTAACTAAATCGATCACTTTCACAACTAGAGATTCACATGCAAGGCCTATTCAAGTATATTCAGCCCAGGGAAGGCGATGGCTCCAGACAGCAACTTCTGACAGTCACTTCCTATGCAATCATTTTTCCAAGGTGTGCATGAGAAACAAGCTGAGATGGGCCTCCCTTCAGAACTGCGCAAGTCAATTGCGCAATGCCCAATGCATTTTCGGATCTTTGTTTGGTGGTGTTTGCATCCAGGCGGTGCAGCGCTGACCTACCAGCATAGCGTCCCCACAATCAAGCTTCCCAAAGGCTGAGCGCTTGAGTACACCATTGCTAACGAAACTCCGATAGACCGTCGCAATCTCATACATCCCAGCAAAAGTAGCTGTCCAAGAAGTAACTGTCCAGCAAAAGTGGCTGTACAGAAAGTGACTGCCTGAAGTAGTGTCATCAGGAATGATGAGTGATAACATATGAATGAACACAACAAGGTGTACAGTAAGGACAATAACTCTATTATTCGATTTGCGAGCAGTGGACCTAAGCTGTGATTTATTAGGTGCGATTTTGATACAATCACTCTTAATTCGACCCTTGATTAGGTCCCGCGTGTCCCGCGTGTCACCAATATCTCAATTTCATTAGAACGCAGGGGCTCGCAAGCCTCTAGCTATTTTTTGCCCCCTCCAGTGAGTACTTTATGCATGATCTTACTGCTGCCGTTCTTGACCTCCTTGACGAGCTCATAGACTACTGCTGGCCCTCAATACTGGCGTAATTTCCACAGCCTGGACTGTGGTCATCGCCACGCCAACCTCAGGAATTCATGTATCCACCGTGGCAATAGCCAATACTTCCCCGCGGCGAGGGTGTTGAAATATCAGTGCCTGTAGTCACGTGATTAATTATGTCGAGTGATATATAAACGTATCAGTCCGACAGACACTTTACAATTAGTACAAACAGTGGACACGCTAGCTGTGAATAAATAGGGAAAGTAGAGACAATGGGAATCAACTTTGACAACACTCCATACCTTGATGAAACACTACTCTATGAACAACGATACTGATAAATAGCTAGAACCCGATTACACAAAGACCAGACCTTGATCTATATCATGAAATTATATGCGAGACAACGTTCAATTTGGTATAATGCAATTAAAGCCAAAACAGGAAGATTCTTGTTGCTCGACCTCTAAATATTTGAGTCTTTATCTCCTGTGAGGGTTAGGGATCACAATCCCACTACCTCATTTCTCTCGTGAAGCCAAAATACTGTATCCAGTTGCCGCGAAGTAGAGCAGGTATGAAGTTTCGAAGTACCAAGCCACTACTGTCTGACTGTACCCACAAAGTCCTCTCCATAATCAGCCATGGTGACCCTTTCATTGACATACCCCACAGCCGGCCTCACTTGCAGGCTTGACAACAACCACATCTCCAGGCTTTGGGCAACCGTAAGCTCTAGGGTTCTTATTAACCGTGATAGCCAACTAAATGCAGGCGTCTATAGTAAGTATATACTAGCTCCGATCATTGCTGTGAATCAGATACCTGTTCCCGCGTCTTTCCCCCATAATCCATCATACCACCTATTCAGCACTATCAGTTCTGGTCTAATATGCCCGTGGGTGTGTCGTGAGGATTTCTACTGCAGCGTTGTATTGGGTTCGAATAGCTAGCCGACGGTCGACAATAGATTGAGCAGAACGGGCATGCTGCCCATACACTGGGGGACCATTGAGTACCGTTTTCACACAGCTCGATGTTGCATTATTGTGGTCCGATACCACATTGCGGGTGGTCTTTTGTGCCTATAGTCGTGTCAATGAGAGAATTGGTTTTGCGGCGTAGAGCAATAAAGCATTGACGCTTCCGCCTCGGCGGACGAGTGATATATCGACAGACGGTCCCATACACATAACCTTCTTGAGTACCTTGTGAGTATCTCCTCTCTTCATCGCGGCGAGGATTTTGGCTGCAAGACGGTGATTCCCCCTCGAGGAGTGTTGGAAGGAGGCAACTGATGATGCCTCAAGGGCCCTCAAGAGAGGGGAAACGAGCACCCATCTGTTCCTGAGTTCGGCTGCAGCAATCACTCAAGAAATTGACAAAAGGGTACCCGTGGAAGTACTCAGTATGAGGAAGGTAGTGAATATGATTGGCTAGCACCGGAGAGAACACGTCGATGAGAGGAGATGTTGACCCCCCTCTCCGCCCATTGGTATATTTGTGATTCCGCTGATTACTGCCACTCTACTGCCTTAAACCTGCCGTGTGATAGGGAATCGTGGATTTAAATTTCAACTGAGATAGGGATATGGCACCGGATTGGAGAAGCAGCAGGATGTGCTGGATCAAGTGAATCTAGGGAGCGATATGTATTGAGCAGTGTCGAGGAAGGATGTGACCTCGAACCCCACATTCGAACTAGTTCAACTTTCGAAACAAGCTATCGTATACTGTCACAATTGCTGGAACAGCCAACCCGCAAAAATACTCTGGGGAAACTAGTCTTGGAGGCCACCTGCCGTCCCCCCCCTTTTGCTCAACTCCTTCTCCTTCAATCGTCACCGAATTGCTGCTTGGGTAAGTATATCCAGCAGAAGAACACGGACAAGGCAACGTATTTCCGTCAGGTTCTGCGACCATAGTGAATCTTCGAAATGCCTACGATCTTTCGTGCTCTACAACTCTACCCGCACCCCTTATGATACAACTTCCTGTTGATGTCAAGGGTCCAGTCTTATTGGCCGGCGTGAGGTCGTAATGGGTCGCACTTGTAACTTCCCGCAAAGTGTCACCCGCCACTGTATGATAGAATATGTAAGTAAATTTATCTTCAATGTGGCGCTTAGATTTGAGGGGTGATTAGTTTGCATACTTTGGATACCTCCTGTTGCGTTGTCAACCACCGGTGGTTTATCTGTTACCATTTTATGGGCCGGCGAGGCTGATTTACTATTATATCTTTCGGACGCATCTCCGTTGTAATTCGTCCCAATTTCTGGGACTCTTTGTGATGGAGGCGGTTGTAAAGAATTGAATTGCAAAATCGAGTGACATTACAATTCAGCCGGCTTCCCCTGCAGCGACAATCACACAAACCGGACTCACTAATTCAAACGATGTTAAATCAAAATATTGAAAACCCGACCGAGACAGAGAGCTTTTCCAATGGAAATGTAGGGTTACTATTGATCTGATGCCTACATAATACTTCTAATCATCATCACCTCAAACATTGACAACAATATTGAGTATGTACAACCGGTAGTTTTTATTGCCAATGGAATTAATTGCGGAAAGTATAGTAGCCGCCGAAGATGATTGGGAGCGGCCATGCTTGCTTGGTACGAGATACTCTCAGACGCGCACGAAACACCTAAACGTCACCGAACCCTCGATGACATCGACGCCACTGCCCTATGTCCATCCTGTGGCGCGTCAAAATCCATCTCTAGTTAAGGGACATGCCAGTAGGTACTCTACCTAGGACACCCCCTATCGTGAACAATGAAAAGAAGGAGGAGGAGTCTACTAAGTATTTACCTGCACACTTGTGGTAAAAAAAAGGATACCGAGCGAGGGTTGCTGCACATGTGGGGTTAAGAAAAATTATGGAGAACCATTCACCGAAAATGGCGTTTTCTCGCTTCTTTATGTCTCAGCCCAGTCTGCCCACGACATGAACATGCTTGATCTTCAGGAGCTCTGTCGCTTTGTGGAAACCAAAAATAGGTACCAGAAGCCCTCTGTCCAATTGGATACTTCTCCGCTCAGCTCATAGGATACCAAAATTCAAAGTCTCCAGGGGATTAGCAATATCGATAAAAAAGATCGACATCGGTCGGACCGTATCGCGATCATATCACGCAAGCAAGTTTGGGGACTTTCTTTGGGGTCTACTATAGTAAATTCTCATTGGCTCAGTTCTGTTGATGCTGTTTGCCTCAAGGCCAATAACCAGCTGAACAAAAGCAAGACTCAGCGGTTTCAATTGGCAATGTTTGGATACGAAACGTAGGTGATAGATCCGGCAAGGGCCTTCGGGTCACCACTAGAACTTTTCTTTTACACTTTTGCTTTTTGTGATATGGCAACGACAGTGAGGGGTAGGTGGTACAGGCGGACGCGTTTGTTGACACAATCGCGCTCTCACGTGAAGTTGTACCACAACAAGAGACATCGGCTATGCGACGATTGGGATGATACCAAGTCTGCATCTTTAGCTCCATCGCCTGTGCATGTAACCCTTTCAACTACTCAATATTCAGTTCTTCTTGGGCAATTATCACTCCTGCACGAAACTTGGGATCTTATAATATCAGCGTTGACAGACCGTGCATTCTCATTCCATCAGGGCTCCCAAAGCTCTCTGTTGACGACTAAGTATCAGCCACCGGGGACTTCCAGAAACGCACAGCCTATCGGGCAGTGTGTATGTGCACCTGTTCCGCTCGCCAGTAAGATTCTGCAGCCCGCATTCAGTTGTATGTACGCTGCAAGATGCACTACACAAAGAATGAGTCAAAAGCAGCCAGTCAGTGGTGGAAAAATCTTCTCGGAATTCGAAGTTGCTTTTGGCCCTGCATTCTTTTCAGCAGCTGTCACCTTAAAGCCATGTTCAGATGAATTCCTGCTGCTGTGGCGGCACCAGTGTCCAAGGGTTCGTCCAAACCTGCCAGAAAGCTGAATGTTTACCTGAATTCCGGATAGAATTGCTGGAACTCTTGGACACATCCAACCAAGCGTTTGAAAACTCATTATAAGCCGACAGGTCGGCCGAAAAGTGTTTACCCACATTCATTCTTCATTCGATGACGGCGATGGTGGGGCTACTGGCTTTCTCTCGCATTGCTGTTGCTGGATGAACTTCAAGGCCGATCATGCAGTTGCCTACCTCTCTCACCTGCAGGACATCACCTCAAACCTAGTGGTTTTGACAAGGCCATCACTCATATGCAAACACCGGCATGCAGCCTCCATCACCTTGCTACGGTACGTACTCGCATTGTTTTGGAAATGCGGGGCGGGCGCGGGGTTTGTTGTGAGTCGCGAATTCCCGTGATAGCCCCCCATCCTAATGAAAAACGACCATACACGCTAAAGGCGTACCCGAATGACCGGTTTTGATAGGCGTAGCTACCTTCTCTAGATGTGCAAACATCAACAGCAAGTTCTGCAGTCATCAATCAGTCATATCAAGCCGGTGGAGGTTTTCTATTTCGGGTATTGTCACGTCTGCACGAGACTTCTCTTGTTTATATCTAACCCCCTCACGGACGGCGATCTGCAACCCCACCATGGATGGATGGATGGACCCATAGCGGGGCAAACCTCTTCCCGTATTCAGAGACAAAACCATTGAAATTCATCTAGCAGGCGTTGAGTCCTGAAACCCAAACAACCGAGTTCATCTTGTCCGCGTGTCGTTGAGATTTTCCTTGGAAGAGGTTAATATGCAGAGCGCCGTAGATACGATAGCCTAAGCACCTAAACTATGCATATTGTATGCATTCTCATACAGAAGGCACCCATCGATTCCCATGATACATCTACCTTCAGTTAGCGAGGTAGTTAGCCTCGGGTGAATGTTTATGTGGCGTCGTTGGTGCCATTAGCAGATAACGCCATCGTCACTCGCTGCTACGCGACAGCGGTCCGACATCGGCGTAAATGCGTAGAGATAAGTATGCAAGAACGCCTAGACCACTGTAAACTGCGACCATTTTGATGCAGTTATAACTGCTTTTAGATCTTGGAAAGACTGGTTCTTGCAATATAACTGTCGTCACTGTACCTAGACTTCTAGGGAATCACGAAAGAACAGTCTTCACCATCTGTATATGAACAACCGACGAAAAGTGTAGACTAAACTAAAAATTCTTTTAAACCCATAATATAAAGAAAACCAAACAACTCGCCCAAATCTATAGTTCAACACCACACATCAAGATCAAGAGTAAACTACCCTGTGACACTGTAGCCACCTGCATGGGTGTAACTAGTCATGAAGGAGCAGTTGCTCCGGATAATCGCTTTGTATTGACTTAATAACCTTGCTTTGCCATGTATTTCTGGAATGAGATTAATAGCCTAGGATTCTGGGGGGGAGATGGTAGAGTACAGTGGTATTCCAAAATGACCAGCCCGGGCGTTGATCGATCCAGTTTCGCAGGCCGGCCTCATACAGACCACCACCGCATATAAAGCCACCCTTGGCATGAGCCATCTGGGTCGATTCACGAAATACCGGGCTGTCCGACCTGTAAATATTTAGCTGCGTAGTCCGGCCTAGGTCAGCTTTTGGTAAACCTTGAGTCGACCCAAGCTTCCTTTCTGCAGATCTGCCTTGGGACTGGCCGCTTCAAAGCACTAGAGTAAATCGACCCAGCTCTCTTAATACACGGTGTAGTTGTCCAGAAGTCCACGGGAACATGATCAGTTACTATGTTCCATGGTTCATACCTACCTTAGGGAGAAAACGCTCGATATGGTTCCCCATCCTATCGCCTTGTACTAAAGCTTCAATTCTCCAATTTTGCGTTTTAGGAAGAAGTCGACTCGTCTAGATGATGTATAAGTGAATTCTCAACGTATGAACCACTTCCTAGCTGTTACTTTGCACAAGCGTAGGTACAGATCACTGGCGCAATAAGCCCCGGGAGAGTGGAGAAGTAGATCGGCGGCATGAACGGATTTCCGTGAGTAAAACTGGAGGAAAATATTCTACTCGTGAGCTAGAGCTTTCTTACAGTCTGAAATTCGATTCCATTATAGTCATCTGGGTGGGGTGGGATAGACACTCGTAGTATCTGGGTTCCATTAGCATCATCCTAGAAGACACCGTGGGATCGGGCGTGTTATCATTACTTATTTTGAACAGTAGAGAGGAAGAATGGAGTGTTATCCCGTGGGTTCGGCCTGTAAATACTACCAACTTGTTGACTTGCTCCAAACTAGGAACATTACCGAGTTTGTAGGCCTCGATACCGTGCTCTTGGACAGCATGCCTCATTCGACGCTTAGTTTCCAGCATCCTTGAGCACCGAATTACGAATGTTCTCTTCGACGGGCAAAATCCATAGAGTGGAGATCGAGAACTCGCCGCGTGGGCACGAACAGGGTGTGTTCAAGTTGCCTACGTAACAAGTTCACGATATGTGGACATGACTGATGGGCGGTTGCCCAAAGATTGCAGAACTAGGAGCAGAATCAGAAGCAGAATCTTGGTACATAGGAAAAGGAACCAGTATAGCCTCCTTTACCAGACAGGGAGGACCTGAAGAGAAACCGAGCATTGTGTGCTCGGCTGCTGTTAAGAAAATTATTTTGAGCCGCAGCACGTGGGACTTCTTCGAAAGCCACTAAATGTCCAGGTGCGCCAGTGCTTGCAGCAGGGCGAAACCGCGTGTATTCTTCCACTCACGAAGTAAAACGTCATACCATAGAATAATAGTACTCCATAGGTGAATTCATGGAAGTACATGCAGCTCCTGAAGTGGATAAACTCCATATCCTGTATCCCAGCCACTCATATGATGCTCTGGCCCTGCTCAGTCATGTGGCTGGTGGATGACGTTGGTGATGCCTCGGAATGGAAGGATCAAGTAAACACTACCGGTACATACCTAAGCTGAAGTACAGCGCTGATTGGGTGATGGTGCATGCGGGAGACTGCATTGGATGAAGTCCGCGAAATTGAGTGAAGGAAAACCAGACATGCAATACTTTTTGCGGCTGTGCAACGTCTTCAGCACAGGAAGAAGGCATCGGTAACTGCTGCGCTACTGTATTGAAATCTGGTGGTGCCTTCTTGCCAGCGCAGCACACCACTTAGAACTTAGAAGTACATCGGACTGTAGATCTGGTCTGCAAAGGTAGCTTTGCGAGAGCAAGGATTGAAGCGTCGGATCTGAAAAACTCTTGGAACCAAGAGGAGAATCCTTCGCCATGAAATGATATAATTAAAGATGATATCCACCGGCATTATTCGCCACCGGTAGTTCAAATTCCTCGAGTGATGTGGGAGTGAATTTGAAGCGAGGTTCGGTTTTTGTTGCTAGATCTGTTTTAATAAATACCAACGTCGTTGGACAACAAACAGAGTTGGACTTTTTGCTGCTTGACTACCCGACAAAACCAACAGCAGGGAACCATATAGAAGTATGAGATGTCCTCAGATCTGTACCTCTCCGCTGAATTATTCTCGCCCTACTCTTACATTGTGAAACTGTGAAGATAGCGTCGGGCAAATTTACAAACTTTCCACCAGAAACCGACATACATAAGGAAGAAGGCAGAGAAGGGCCGGGAAACCCGTTCAATTGGACCGATGGTTCTATCTTGCATTACGCCAGGTCAGCTAGGTAAGGAATTGTGCCTATGGCCTCTGGCGTTTTCATTCGTCTAAACCCGCAGCAGGACTACACAACTCCCTGTTCATGCCTTGACCGTGCAGCAACTAATGTACTTCACATTATTGGCGCCTCACCATCTTCATATGAACCGCGGAGAGCTGTACAGGGAAGGAGTCCTCGGGTGGGTAAGTGATGTATGTAAAGCGAAACAGTCCTCTGTCCAAAGCACCCCTCCAAGGGCATGGCATACTGTATCAAAGCAAGGGTTGGTTGCTGGGAAAAGAAACGGTCATAACCCAGAGTCAGCGCAGCACAGAGTAAGTGAGCGCAAGTTAGATAATAAACCAGCGCAACCAGCAGAGCCCTGCCAGCCAGAAAGGGGGCAAATAAACGTACATACTAAGCATGCCTCATCACCTTCGTTCGGAGGAGAGAGATACCGGCGGAGAGAGAGGAGGCGGGACAAGTACAGAAGCTGCTTGTTGTGCGGCGTGCAATGTCCACCAGCGACGGTGAGGCACAGGAGAAACATATCTAAAGCAGCAATCTAGAATTTAGGCATCATTACTTTTGGTGATACATGTCGCTGAGTAAATAAAGTGTACTCCCTCGCAGCAGCATATCATTGCAAGCAGGCACAGTTGCCTACCCCGGTCATTCTCATACAGAAGTCTTTCCTTTGCATCTCACCACCCTTCGCTCTCTTTCTTTCCCCTTCACCTCTCACCTCTCCCCACCTCCACCTCTCCTCCCTGTCCTCCCATCGCACGACAGGTATTGCAATCGATTGTGCCTTCGAGAAGGAGTTGGAGCTTGCTAGTCCCGCGATCAGTCTTGCCTCCTCCGACGCCCTCGTAAGCCTTCGAGACCACCCTGTCGTTTCGGGTCGACACTTTCCCTCGAACTTACTCCTCCTCCACTCTCACCAGACTCTCCGCGAGTTACGGTCGGGACCGTTCAGCGCGACGGTTGGAACTTGGACGGGCATCTGTAAAGCCTAATTGTTTTTGTTGAAGAGGCTAGCGAGCCGGTCGGGTGTGTGAATGAGAGTTCCAAGAAATTCATCAACCTCCAACTGTTAGTGCAACCCCGAACTTTTTCTTCTTAATTGTGCTTGTTCTCGTTCTTGTATCTTTTTTGCGTGCTTTGAGCCTGGAAGAGAAAAAAGCGATGGTGTATTTCCCCCTGATACTTCATCCAATCGATGTCCCAATGGACAGACCGGATCCCTGGCATCGATATGCATCCGAAGAATACGGCGACGGGCAGGATGAAGAACGATGAGACGATGAGCATGGCGATGAGATGACCGGGAGCTACCGTTTCCGGTGACGCGTTCACTCTCATATTGTCATACTGGTCGAGGTCTAGTTAGCTCCGAGCTCATCGTTGAGACTTTGGGACTCGAGGAAGGAAAGAGATGAGAAGAGAAATGCGATGCTCTTCGGACACGCATCAATCAATACATGCGATGGATTGGAAGCCACTCAATTCGCATTGAGCCTCATCCCTCGATATTCGCATCTGGCTCTCTCTCGATCTCCCCTTTCTCCTACATCGTCATATCATCTAAAGAACTGCCTTTGTTACTTGTTCCCATTTTCCCCAAATGGATCCGAAACCAAGTTTCCTTTGTTATCTTTTGGACTGGCTCTTTTTTTTTCCCTCCTACTCTGTCTCTGTCTTAGTCTTAGTCGAACCACCCGTGTTTTCCTGACTAACCTAACGACTCCTTGTCCTCACCCCCAGGTTGACCACGCTCCTTCATCTCCTGCGTTCCCTTTTGCACCTCCTTTCCACATCATCAACCTCCTCCTCCGTCCTCGAGAACCCCTCGCATCTCTGGAGAGCGCTATTGGTCCGGGACAACTCGCAAAGCACATTGTCGCCTCGTCATCGTGGTCCTGTGTCCTCGTCTTCCGCTGTCGTCGTTGTCGGTTACTATCGTCAACTCGGCTTTTGTCGGCGTTCGATATACAAAACCATTTGGGTTTCGCTTCCTCTCAGAGACGTTAACTCGTTCTTCTTCTGAGTGAGGAAACATACCTGTCTTGTGGCACCAGTCATCACAATTGTCTTCACCAACTGTGAACGTCATAGTGTTTTGTGCTTGGCCGACAGTCTCCTAGATTTTGACATCGGCAGACAGGCGATTCAGTATAGGGGTCCAGTTTGGGGTATCTTACCGGAGAACCATCTGATAGTCTGGAAGGGCGTGTTTCTTCTCATACGCTGCTGTTAGTGAGGTATGTGAAAATATGCATAAATCCCACCCTCTCCGTTATATACACATCCTCCCCATAGTTGTAATCCAATGTCATTTTATGAACATTTGCTAAGCAATTAGAAGGTCATTGCACACATATAAACCGATTCAACCCCTCGTCCGATATTCCATAACTCGGGGGCATATTCCACCTTTCGATTTCATCTTCACAGTCACTCTCTAAACAATATTTATCCGGCTACGCTTTTTCCTTCGCTTTTGTCACTTTTCCGATAGCCTTCCACAGAATTACTTAATTATTTAATATTTTGTTTATTCGTGCACGCGACGCTTTTTGAAGCAGTCTATCATTACGGAAGATTCGAAATTCGACATCCACTCCCTTTAATAAAGCCTTAAAAAAGAAACTGCAATCATGGATTACGAGCCCACTGGCCCGGCATCGTCGGTAGTACACCAACAACTACCCACCTGCGATACGTACTTTGTGGAGTCTATGGATCAGGATGACGACGGGGTTTTTGTCACCCAGAGGTGGTCAAAGCAGGAGCTAGCACGAATTCATGCTGACACCCAGATGGATCTTGCAGAAGATTTATCACGAGCTGTGAGTGAGGAGTACCAGGAGGATATTCTTGATCATATGGAATACATGGAGGTTTGTACTCTGGTTTTCTCGACTTTAGTTTTACTTACATGATCTTCAGAATGAAACACTAGCAGATGTGGCCAGCATTGATATTCAGACGGAAATCCAATGGTTTATGCGTCCCTACTTGCTGGACTTCCTCATTGAAGCACATACTGCCTTCTCCCTTCTTCCGGAAACACTTCACCTCACTGTCAATCTGCTCGACCGATACTGCTCACGAAGAGTTGTTTATAAACGGCATTATCAACTTGTGGGATGCGCGGCCATGCTCATTGCTGCTAAGTATGGGGATAAAAAAGACCGTGTGCCAACGATCCGAGAACTAAAATCAATGTGCTGCAACCTTTACGATGAAGATATGTTTGTCCAGATGGAATGGCATGTTTTGCAGACTTTAGGTTGGGTAGTTGGCCATCCGACTGTGGAAAGCTTCCTGCAGATGGTCCTCCAAGAAGTCAACTTTGATCCGGAGGTCGAGTCTATGGCGAGATATCTAGCCGAAGTCGCTCTCTTCCACAAGGATTTCGTTAGCGTCCGTCCGTCCGTTATGGCAAGAACATCATTGGCTCTCGCGCGGCATATTCTCAATCGGCCTCTCCCCACACATTCTGAGTGGGCAGGTAAATTTGATACCACTGTTTTAGTTCTCCTTTCTCAGCAACTACATAACCCTTCTCAAATCCTGGTACGAAAATATTCGAGTCCCGAATTCTCCTGCGTTTCGACTATCCTCGAAGATTTTATGGCACGACAGGCTGCAATCGCCCGACAGCGATCGCCCCCTACGCCTCCATCTGAAGTATATGATAGTCAACGAGAAACGACGGAAGATAAGTACGACCCGACCTATATGACGCCTCAGAAAAATGCCCCCCAAGTACCCGCGGGATATATAACACCTCCAGTCACTCCCAACGGAGGATACTATGTCGACGAATTATCGGCTCGATCACAGCGAATATCCGTTACACCAACTCCCCCTAATCAGACGTACTATGTGCAATAAACATTCGCTTTCCCGATCGAGTCCAGATCAGGCGCTCAGACTTCCTGCCATCTTCATATAATCCGCCTCGCATTCATCAGCGTCAATCAAATGGAATTCGACAAAAGTCTCATTGCGCAGGAGCTTTCTTCGCGTATGCATCGCTCAAATTGGCCATTGCTTTGTCTACTTTACCTCTATGTGAAAAAAAAAATTTCTTGCCCTTTTTCCACCCAAACTTCTTTTTATCTATCGACGCTGCTTATTGCGTGTGTACTTGTTTATTACTACACCTTTGTTTTGTTTTGCATCGCATTTGCAATGTTGGGCATCTCCTGCGAGTTTCTGTCTTTCGAGCGTGTCTTACCTTTGTTCATTTATTTTCATTTTGTTATATTTATACAGATTGGGGATGGGGGGCAGATTGTATTCCCCTTATATCTCCTTCGGGGAGAGTTTTGGTTTGGAGAGTGGGGTGTGAGGATATTCCTGGCGGTGGAAAGTATGGAGGAGGTTGATTTTGGATATCCGGCCCGTCACGTTTGAGCACACCGGAGGTTGAAAAGGAAAGAACGTGAAGTGGAGTTGGAACGGAGAGGGGTTCCAGTGGTGTTGGAAGGAAAGACAATTGAATGCAAATATTCGATCCTGCTGCGCGCTTTGCTCTTTCCGTCTGCTGCTTGCTTGCTCTGTCTGATATGCTACTTAATTCGGCTTTTGTACGTTCTTATACGCGTTACTACTTACATTTTATACCTATACCTTGTACCGGTGGTTTGTTAGACTGGCTGGTTGGCCTCATAGACGGGCGGACGATAATACTTTGGTTAATCAGGTGTTTGCTGATGCCTACTTCTGTATTTTAGTCTGCTCTTTCCTCTTCCTGTTTGCATCCCCTCTCTACTTGCTACTGGTCTGATACTAGCCTATTGTAAGGCTTAGGGGATGGACTTCTTGTATCATATTTAGCAGAGCGATAGTACATTTCAGTCAGTGAGGGACCTCTTTTTTCCCCTGTCATTATATTCTTCTTTCGTCTCTGCTCTGGCTGGGGGTAAAGCTTCTTGCTCGTGAGCGTACTTAATGGACCAAACAGTACTTCAGGAAAACTGGAAGTTTTTGGCCGCTTTTAGACATCCCTCGACTCTAATCTCCAGCACCCGAAGCGAAACGTCTGGAACAACGGGCAGATCTTTTATTTTCTTTCTCCTCTCTCTGTAGTGCGACACATCTAGATACGTTACCAGCTCCTGGTTATATATCAAACGATCTTTGGTAGATGAAGCATCACTTCATTTCTGTTGCCAATCGGGTGTAGAATTTTTAGCTTCGGTATCATGCGAAGTTAAGCGATATGCGGCTAGGCGGCTAATTAGCGAGGACTACCATCGGCATACGTGGGCAAAATAAACAACAAAACGCCACCGGAATGCAGACCAAAAGAAGATCCTATACCGTCACTTAATCAGTTTGCTTTTGACGACAGGCCACTACTGAGGCTTGGTGGGGTGTCACTCCTGAATATTCAGTCAAGCTTTCTGCTCCAGATCTGGAAGCTCTGACCCCTTGCCCTTGGGTTGAAAAACACACATTCCAAATATCTATCTGACGGTATTATGCAAACTTTTCAATGAACTTTGGATCGTTGAGTGCTTGTGATGTATTTATGTTTCACTTCTCGGAGCAGCGTGTGATAGTTTCTGCATATATAGAGGTAAGTACGACATACCTGTCACACCTTATCTTTGACATCAGCCACACCAACACAGATATCGTGATGTCTACCCCGTTCCCCTTGCCGGCCTCGGCCTGCCGTGTTGCGGGGTTCCGGGATTGTCGGTGCATCGTACTACTGCTGACTGCTGTTATTAAACTCTCATCCGGAGTTCTACCACGGTCGATCTGAAACCTCTCATCATACAATTAATTCGCTTCTCTTTTTGACAGCCTTCCGAAGGCACGCGGTGCGTTCGCTCGCCATTGGTGTCAGTTCCTGGGCCGGCAATGTCTGCATAAATATAAACTGCTGCCAGTTTTCAGGAGATGGAGGCTTTGGGACAACGAGTTTGTAACTTGTCAAACTTGTGAGAAGGTGGAGCGGCCGGGAACTGACAATATATGGAAGTGAAGGCAATTGCATATATCTGTCGGCTTTTAAACATTAACACCTACCTTGAAGAACGAAAATGATATAACTCGCTCTAGACCTCGCAGATACATAACATCATTTCGTTGCAGTTTCACAGCACCAGCCACCAGTTTAAATATAAGTACCCCTGGGGTCACTCCGCTACCATCTCCAAGGGAAGGTGTTACAACTACTGCCTATAATAAAGGACGCAGGAATAAGGCTACAGCTTCATATACCAGTTCCCACTGGTCTACAGCACACATATTGCGCCTCAGTCGGGTTCTCTTCGCTATATGCGAGCAGCAAGCATTAATGCGTGGTATATGTTACAGTTCTGGTGCATTCCGCCGGTTATAACTCTATATGTATTTATTGCCGATATCTACTCCGGGAGGCTGGTGGGATCGGAGTTGGATTCTGTACCAACCCGTTCGTACATGCATGAGTAAGAAGCCGAGGTTTCTGGTGTGTAAATCGGTGGTTGGTTAAGGAGAGAGTTTAGTAGTTGTCCGGAGAACTGTAATTCGTCCGTTTTGCCTGATTGGAATCCCCTTATTTATTTAGACCAATGGATCGACGGGGAAATTATGGTCAGTTTAGATGCACAGTAGCGTAAACGCATGGAAAAGGAGAGCGCGCTTGGGAGGAGATTAAAGGTGGGGAGCCGAGGCGCTTAATCTAATTCGTAGCAAGTCCGAGTGAGAACACATGTCCAATATTCTGATTGATGGCTCATGAATAAGTAGCCAAGTACATGCCACGCAAATATCCTCACGATAGCGACTCTGACTACTTAATTACACCACCCAGGTGAGTATATATGGTATCGGTCACTAGGGACCAATTCAATATATCCACCTCACTTAGAAGAGTGAGCTGTGCAGTGCAGCAGTTATATTGTGGTGACCAACTCACCAACGAATGGTCTGGTCAGACACAGCTCGTGCTCATCAGTGCCTGTTTCTACTGTTTCTAATCCTTTACTATTGCAGCACATCTCATTGTGGAATACGTCACCAAATATTGTTTCACTGACTCTAGATCTCACTCATAATCGGTTCATTTAACGATGGTGACTAGAACAATCCCCTTCACTCCCGAACAATCTACCGCCTCTCTACTAAGTTACCGGTACCAAATGTGTTTATGTTACTGTTTGTTGAGGCTTTGCAGTGGCAGTCGGCGGCTTTGAAGTGAGGAAACCCAGGCAGGCGGGCTCTGGTAGTTGATCATGATTAGTAGCTCAGATGCTGGCGTGTCTCCATCTCGTCAAGACACGCCCCCGCTCCCCTTGCAAAGGTTCACGAGCTCTCCCCAAAGCACGGCCTGGAGCTCGAGCAAATCACAAATATTAACTAGGGTCCCAATTATTATTCGGCACGGGACGAGATGAGATATAAGTAAATCCCAGGATTTGGGAGTGGTCTTACCTGAGCTCCAGGAATCTTGTGTACATATATATTACGAGCTCAGGTGTATTCAACTTCTGCTTCCGTCCTTAAGTGGCACAGCCATGGAGGTAGTCAAGAAGAGTGTAGATTGAAGGACTCGAAGGTACGAGAGATTTTTCATCAGGGATGAAGGGGTGGAGAGGTGGAGAGGTGTCTATCGCGTAGGTGTGAAGTTTAGACATACGAGGCCGACAACTCGATCATGAAGTATCAATCACGGGATCTCAAGACATGCTGAGACATGCTGAAAAACGCCCCGAGATATCTCGTCTTGTAGCCATCAAAGGCTCGGTAGTTGAGTGGTGGATACGAACTCTAAGAATTCTGATTCGTTCGTCAAATAGTTAGCAGGAGAACTGGATTCGGCATTCTTCCCATCTCGAGGCTCGCCACAGATTAAGCACTGAATGTTGTATATATTCTATAGGTGTATTTTCAGGTACAAATCGAACATTCAGAAGAAATCCCGGGCCATAGGCAGGAAAATATACCCAAACAAATGCATGAATTGATATATGTTCTGTACGGTACGCGACCCGTGCCGACTCGCAACCTGGAGCCGGCCCAACCGCAACCCGGAGACGATTTGCAACCTGGACTCCCATCTGCGACCCCATTTCCTACAAGCCGGAGTCTTATGCAACTGCAAGAAAGCCTGTGACATGCGGCGCTGCAGATGCTTTAAAAATGATTCCAAATGTTCTGTCTACTGCCACAAATCAGATGAGCACAATTGCGGCAACTTAAAACCACTCTCAGAACGAACTGAGATTTCTCTCCTCCCACGAGAATCATTGCAAGATGCAGACTCAGATAGTTCTGACAGCAAAATTGATAATGAAACTCCATCCACTGCCAGTGCAATATGGAGTTTATGCAGTAGCACCTTATGTCTGACTAAAAGCTCAACTTGTCTAAATGCCTCTGCTGAGTAGGGAGATTAGGGCGAATAGATTAGATTAGAAGTACCACTCTGGCCGAACATAGGATAGATGTATGCTGGAACTTGGAGGGTGGTCAATTGTAAACTTTGAAGTCTTTCGTATGTATATAAAGAAAGGAAGTACTAGTAGTAAGGTTGCCGATGGGAGACGGTTTGCAAACGCTCGCCAGTTCGCGAGTGGGACTGTAAATGTTGCGAACTGGTCACTCCAGTTCGCGAACTGTAAGGGTCGCCGATGGTACGGAATATATACAACCGCCAATACAGCCACCTAGCAACTTGAAGAATCAGAAGACTCAGTACCCTATGGGGTAAATGAGTACCCGGTAAATATGATTCTTATCCCACCATGGGTACCTGTGAAACCCTTGATTTAACTTCCCGGTGATTCAGCCTTTGACCTACGATCGAGAGAATATCTAGGTTGCTTCTCAAGCTATCACAACTTACTAAAGTCCTCGGGCACTGAGTATTCATAAATAAGAAATGGATCCGTGTAAAATTTCCACGACGACTTAGGCTCTATTTGGATTTGCAAATTGTAGGACCAAATCAGTATTTACAGTATTCACTAGAAAAGTGGCGGAATGTCACATATAAGGGTTCTGATCTGGAATGCGTAAATCCAAACTAAGCTGTATTGAAATCTATTATAACTGGTGTGAGTTAATAAAGAGCACAGGAAGTTTCCGGCGATAGACCTATTTAGAAAAGATAGAAGCTTGTTCAATCTATCCCCAATGTCTCCAAGTTCGCTGCGGATCCCAACCTACATGATCACTTTCTTTCATCTTTAAATACTCCATCTTCTGTATTCGAGGGGAAGCTACAACTTGAACTTTTTCATTATAGGATTTGGAGTAGCGGGGAAGTTAGGAAGATAGTATCCTATACCCGCAAGCAAGTAAATGCAAAATGATTACAAACAAACAAACCTTCTGTATTTGAGCATCCTATAGTAGCCTTATTTCCTATTGTTTCCGTCCTTACCGCTTTGATACATTAAATCTTGTTTTTGTGTGGTGGCTCAAGGACGAGGGCTTACGTACTTATGTAGTTGCATGTTACGCTGGAGCATTAAGGAGGAAGTGCAGCCAGGGAATTATATTGAATCTTGTATATCCAAGGAAATTTCGCCAGAAAGATTCAACCGTTCCATATATAACCAGAAGCTGTTGATGCGCTCAAATGCTTGCAAACCCCATACCTAGTGATATGTGATGATGATTAAATCAGCATCTAGGGTTATTATATTCATTGTATCAGGCCACAGCGTTTTTGATTCGATACAACATCAACAAATCGCTTGGTCATATCTTCTCAATTCAAATCACTCAGCATAGCCATAGCTCGGACAATCTTCTGTCTCACTTACCTATGATTACTTATCTTACTATACATCTTTGTACCATATTACCTAAATGGATTCGTCTTTTTTATAACTCGTGCAGCTTGCGTACCCGACTTCAACAGCAGTTTTCATTCGCCCTCCAGTCATGAAGCTGTATGGCAACTCAGCAAAATTTGACACTAGACAAATCGAAGTGAAACATTCATCCGATCCAGATTATAACTATAACTGGCCGCTGTCGGTGCCTAGGGACATTTCTTGTTTTTTCGGTACCTCGACTGCGTTGCGATGGGAGCAAGTTGCGGTCTGTCGTGTTAACTTGACAACGGTCTCACGACTGATATCAGTCACAGGCGCGGCTGTGCGGGCCTTTTTCCTGTTAAGTTCTACCGCTACTTCTACCTTCAGCTTTTTTCGTTCACGCCCGCAGAAAACTTCTAGGATTAATCTCGTAGTAGTCAATTGACGTTGCAGAAAGCTTGGGCAAGCCGTCTGTTCCGGGATCCGAGTCGATCCTGGAATGGGTGAGACAGTAGGAAGTAGGTATCACGAGATATATATCATGGCTTCGGTGGCACTCTATCTTTGCTAGTACCGCGCTGCCGACTTTACCGGTAGCTTTCCCACCCCAAAGCTACCGCTCAATAGCACAGCTGCTGCTGATCAAGTTCACAACCACAATCAACTGCAGTCTAAACCAACCAACCGCGGCTTGAACTGAAACAAAAGATACCCTGCGCTTAGGCGTTCCCTAATTGTGTGATAATGCGTTCTATTCAAGACCTTCGCGGGTACAATCGTTTCCGGTCTTGGTATAGTACGGGTGAGTTTATGTGAAGACGCAAAGCTCGGTATCTCTATGTCAGATATGCCCGAAGTTAAAGATAGATCCAGTGTAGATGATTCCTATAATATGCAATCAAATGTATGCATGTTTGCCGTCTGGTGGGGTCGTAAGACCAAGTGCATTGATAGGTGTGTGTGACGAGACGTCGAGATTGTGGAATGGGGTCCTCTGAGCATAGTTGCCTGGCAACTGAAATTTCTTCCACATCTGCACGCAGTTCCTAAGGCTCTCAGTTGGCGAGTGCCTATCTTCCTGTTTCTCTTCCGCTTGCTCTCTACATAGCTACTTACCGAAGCAGGTAGCTAGGAGGGTTCATGCTGAGCCAGCCTATCCTTTGGGCAAAGCATTAATCCTAGACAAATAATATACAGGTTGATCTGGATTCGATTGGAAGCGATTGCCCAGGAAGCTGGCTCGCTCAACTTGAACCTTTCCAACATCATCAATCCGTTGCCATTCTATCGGTTCCAAGCTAAATGCTAAGTTAAATTCCGTATTATTTAATCTAGGTAAATTTTAGATGGCCGACCGAGTGGAGCGAAGCTCGCTATTTAGTAGACTGTCATCCTGAACATCTTCTCGGAACACGAAGCGGTCCTCAGAAGCTTCTGGTGACTCTCCACGTGCCACTAGTTCAGGTCCAATCGGTATTGCTCTCAGCGCACGTATGTTCGTAGAGACAAGCTCGAGATGCATATCCAAGGAGCAGGACCCAACGATTATTGTCACCCGTGGACGAGGAATAGCCAGTTCGATGTCGTGCGGGTAACGAAGACATGTTTGGCATCAACGAACAAACATAATTCGGCTTTGCTACCGGAGCTCCCTTCAGTCGTTGGATGGCCCGGCGTGTTACCTACCATCTTGAGGCGGATCTGAATACGGGATGGACACAGTGCCGGACCCGGCGAAGAAACACTGAAATTCAAACTGGGCTGACTTTTCCAGAACCGCTGTTCTCACTGACGTCATTGGGGCGAGAAATCTAGCCCACGTGTATGTGTCTCATGCAAGATTCGGCACTTTTCCGCCTCACTACACCCAACCCGATTAGAGTATATGTAGGTACTACAGGCAAACAACTTAGGTAGGTCTATCTGGAGCTTGGCTGGCGAGATACAGTTTGTCTTAAAAGAACCCTCTCGATTCTCTGAATGAAATGGTATCTTACATATATATGCATCTACAGACCGCTAAATAAACACAGGTTCATGGAAGACAATAAACAATATGACAACTAGGAGTCGCGGATGCGGAAGATAATTAAAAGCCATCGGAATGCAAGAATAATCTTCCTAAAGGCCACGCTAACAACATCCCCAAGACATTAGGTATAAACTAAGTTTTTTTTTTCCGAAAACCACAACAATCTCCGAGCGCTGTTTTCACGGCAATGACGGCATCCTTAGTCGCGGGCTGCCTTCTCGTTCTTCACCTTCTCGCTCCAAGGGAAGTGCATAACCTTGGTTATTCAGTTAGTCTCTATATATTCATGGCGTTCCTTCCGGCTTGGAATAACTTACGGGGACCATGAAGAAGCTGTTCGACGTCTCCAGCATTCCAGCCAAAGCATTCCACCATGCAATGAACGCGGTAACAAGACCCATGATTCCAGCAGCCTTGTTCAATCCAACGTGGATACCGCCTTCAGGAGTGAGCTCAAAGTGGGCAATGGTGAGAAGGAGGAAGGTGATATCGAGGCACAAGAAAAGAGCGAAGAAGGCAAGGGTTGACTTGAAGGTGCACATAAGGCACATGAAGGTGAAGATGAACCATCTATTCCAATCAGTATCGGCATTACCGGAGATGGGGGGAAATGGCGAACATACGCAGCCAAGAAATATCCAACTGCGTAGTTCAGTTCGGCCTTGTTACCCTCATACTTAGCAACAATTCCAAATCCATCGGTTTGAATTATGGCCCAGGCGATCCAGAAACCTCCGTATGACGACAGGGCAGTAGCACCGAAAGTGTCTTTAGGATGTTAGCAAAATTCAGCTTCCGAAAAACTGATATTCTCACTTCCAACAGCCATCTCCCACATTCCAGCAAGCAATTGAATAAGTCCACCGTATGCATACGCACAACCGACCACTACGGCGGGGACCGTGACACCGCGGGTTTGTGCGTTGATCAAACTCAGAATGAAAGTCGTGAGAGCGAAGGCGCAGAGACCCAATGGGGCAGGGTTAGCAAACTTCCGGAAGCTCGGCTTGTATGGTGCAGGCTGGAATGCACCACCAAAAGCGGGCATCATGGCGGTCTGCTGTCTATCGAGAGGCGTTCCATGGCCATTGATTCCGTTGGTTGCATAGTCGTGGTTTATGTGGCCGATATGGGTGGCCGATGGGTTGGAGGACTCAAGGTCACCTCCCTTCTCTGAGCTTGTAAATGTAGAGGCCATTTCGTGAGATAAGGTTTGCTACCGAAATGTGGAGAAGAACGGGTGGTTATGACGTTCGATAATGTGGATTCGAAGATAGGGCACACGATGATCTTGTCGAGAGAGTGTGGGGAGACTGCTAGATATAGCCACTGGGGAGCCCTTGTCCGAGACTTTCTTGATCTTAAAATCCGGGGGAGTGCTAACTAAAACCGTGTGGAGTACCTAAGATGTGGAGATGGCGAACTGGCGAGTTGGCACACGGAATCGCGGTTGGGTTCGGAGCTCCGGCACTTTGAGCACATAGTCGATTGTTTATTCAACACGATCAAATAAGCCAATGCTTGCTTGGATCCAGGTTGTTGGATGTTGCGTCAGTGGCTAGTAAGGACGTCTATCAACGCCAAGAAGGGCAATAGCGAACGTCTATCATTCGACTATAGAACAGACGACAGGCGCCACCCCTTTCGTCCGTTGCCGAGGTGAGCTATCCTGCAGCCTGTCCCAAAATTATGAGCACGATTCGTACGAAAGCAACCGTAGAGACACGATAACTATGACAACGCTACCACGCCATGGCGCAAAGGCCAAGTACTGATCATGACCTGACATCTTACGGCCGCATCCTGCTTGAACGAGCTTTTGTATAGTTTTGTGTCTCTGCTGCCGATGGGGTGGGTGTTTGGGACTATGTACCATAATAGCAAATGCTGTTATGGACGGTATAACCAGGGCGATTGGAATTGGTAGTTGCGATTGAGTTATCGAAAAGAAAGTGGTAATACGAATAGTGTGTTGCCTTCACAACAAAACATGTGGCGTTTCCGTAGAGTATATTTTCATGTGTAGGTACTAAGGATCCATTCGACCACGGGCCACAGCGCGGGCTGAATTTCCAATCCCTTATCTCGCCAAGGGTTGGCAATGGAGCGGTCAATTCATCTATAAGTTTTTTTCCTCTGCTAACAGCAGAGTAGAGTTTCTAGGTATGAGCTACGAATATCGCACCGGAGCTTCGTTAGTCTGCCTTGCCCCGTTTCCCGCGCAATCCAGACCCCCAAGACTCTTGGGATAATCCGGGGTAACGGAGATGCACTCTCGCCTGTCTATAGGCTAACGGGATGGCATTGGAGTTGTTGGGTCATGGAGCATGGTTCGCCGCCGGGACGACCTAGTGATCGCCGCACCCAGTACCTTTAATGCCGTTACAAAGCGTCCTGAAATATCCTATACATATGAGGGTAATTCAAGCTTGACTTGAAGCAGTACTATCTTGCCCGTACTAGCCATCTAATACATTTGAGTTATCGTACACCTCTAGGTGTGGTACTAACCGTTGCATTCCAATCTCAACAAAAGAACAATGTACTACTAGTCTCCGCTTCGCCGACGCGAACCCAATTCTAAGCATTAGAACTATGAGCCCAGAGGACAAATACAGTGTCAAAGCCCCACCCGTTCGACCAGAGCCCGATACTCATCAATTCTCAGCACCAGGCCATCAGCCTACCCCATACCCGTTAACTACTGCTCAAGTAATTAATTAAAACTATGCATTCCCCTAAATAAGCACACATTTATGGTAGATGAGATGCACGGGCATTCGAAGAGCCGTATTTAACCTCCTCCAGTCGTAAGTCCTAGACCGTGATTATTATTGATGTTGTGAAAATACTATAGAGTACTGAGTACGACTTACTGGTTTCTCAGAGCAAGATAGAATACCCTCTGAGTCGAATGTCCCCTTTTCAGAACTGGAGCTTGAAACGGTGACAGACCTATGTGCTCGTGCCGACACTAGGGACTACCGGAAAGAGATGGGCCGCGGGGTTAACCGATACAGAATACAGGAAGCCTCCCTACTCAAGATATCTGGACGATCCATCCGATCCACTTGCGCATATTCCTCTGTTGGGGGTGGGTGTCTAGTGATGGACCGTTTCATCATTGTGAGGTACGTACATTTGTCAAAGGGTGTAGAAGTCGAGAATTGTGTAACATTCAAAAAACAGATATATCTATATGTCTGCTCCTGGAAGCAAGCGCACTTCAATACAATAACTGTGGCGTGTGCCAAACGCAGATTGGGGAAAAAGCAAACAAGCAGCGACTGATGAACCACAAAGCGATGAGACAGAAACAGAGGCATGGAACCAGACAGTAGACCTGAGAGCACTCAAAGAACAGGAACATGACCAGATATCCACCTTGAAATGCAAAAACATACAGAATATTAAACGAGACGCACGACAGATGCAATGGAACAAATGAACAACGAATTATTAACAATGTCTTCTCATATCCGTTTCAGAGACCACACATAAGACAAACCAAACTCGAACCCAGGTGAGAGGACTTCCGCGGAGTGACCTAACGGAGGTGTCAGACAAAGAGAATAAGCAACTCTGGACGAACAATCCTTACCATAACTGCAATCGTATCTCATGACGGCTTCAATGCAACTTCTATGAGGTCCTCCTAGGCTCACAAAAGCAGGTATGTTGATAAGCCGAGTTTCGGGTGTGCAATCTGCAACCAGGTGTATGCTCCAATCCAGTGCCGAAAGCTGGCCCGAGATCGACTGGTCTTCCATCGACAAATTGTTCGCCCCTATTGTGGACAACTGCCGCCCCGCGCTCAACGGTTTCATACCCTCTTGAGTTTGGTGATGGACCCCCGGAAGGAAGCCCGCCATGATACACCCCAGTCTCTACAAAGGCCCTTGAAGCACCTTGTTGCTGTTCAACCAGCCTTGCTCGTTGCGTTGCAGATAGAGATGGAAGATCTGCCTCGTATGTCCTTGGGGGTACGAATCGTCCATGTTGGGTCCAGGCATCCGGTCCCCCGAGATGGGTTGCGTTAGGTGGACTCCCAGAGTATCCAGAGCTATGTTGACTACCGCCGGAACTGCTGCTTGGGGCGTAATACGAATTCTGACGGTAGCCATCATTGGTAACGACGACCTTGGGTTTGCGGGAGTGAGAACTCATGATCAGGGATAACAGTGGCGGCGAAGGTATAGGCTGCTGTACAACGAGTGGACTGTTGGTACGATCGGTTTGGACTGTTGGCCCAATCGGTTTGGAGGAGTAGGAAAGAGTGCTGTGTTCTTCGGCCCGGGGATTGGAATGTGTTGATAGAAGATAGCAGAAAGAGGATGTCAGGTAGAGGAGTTGTCTGGTGTAGGAGTTTGGAGGTCTGGTGATGATGGAAGAAGGTCAGGAGGGGTGAGTGGAAATGTCCCTGCTTAAGTACTAGAATTGACCTGCAAACTTTGGGCCGCAGACGCATACAAATATGGTGGGGCGAGCATCATCACACATTTTACTAAGGAACACGCGGAGCATCCTCCGATGCGCAAGAGGCACAGTCCTCGGCACAGAGGGATACTTCAGATGTGCGGTTCCCACGCACTCTTAGGGTCCTATTCGGATTGGAGGGGAAGGGGGTGGCAAGCGGGGGGGGTGCCGCATGGTAAGCTGGGGCGGAGGAGTTTCAAATGAGGCAAGCTCATTTCAGGTGTCTATTGTCCACAATCTGTTCGCAGAATCTTCATTCTTGTTGGGCTTTGAGATAACTGTGGTCAGTTGTTTCCAGCCGTGGTATCTTTTAGATGGATGCCCTTGTTAGTACTACGCAATGACGTTGAGTGTGGTACCTGCGTATATGGGTAACACAGTAAAGCCTTAGTTATTTCACAGCCTACATTGCCTAAAAAAATTTTTCCTAAGTTCTTCCGTCTCTAAAAACAAAGGCGTCATGAAAGTGACGGTTGAAGGGGAAGGGATTTCAGTCCGCTCTCTCCGTTGGGCGCTTGCTGTGTGCGCGCACAATGTGCACACATTGACTCACCATAGGCGTAGGGAATCATTGTGTACGCAATGTTAGAATGTTTGCGCTAGTGAGGGCTCGTTAATGTCCCGCTAGCTCGGCCGTGTGCTTCCCTACTTCATATCCAAGCTTAAGCCACACCGCAATCGGCTCGCCATACATTCTTCCTACTTCTTGTATTCAATATACACGTCAATCCTATACAATTATTATATATCACTGAATTGTGTCTCAAAGGTGCTTGTTATAACTATATTGGCTTTATTGGGAAGCATCTACTCTAGAGTATATACGGTAGAGTATTCCCCCACACCTCAACAGCGTGGGTATACTGAGGTTATATCTAGCCGCAGCATATACCTGATTCAGGTATACAGGGGATCCGTGGCGCACATGATAATTCACCATCCGCGCGAGCTATGTGTGCAAAGACACATGAGTGTCTTAGAGGCGAATACATCAGTTAACTTGGTCTTCGTTTCCGACCCCCGGTTCGGTAATTCTGAGACGTGGGTAGTAGCTTCATATGTTTTGACCAGGTTTTGCTTCTTGAAGAAGGCAGAAAGGTGCCCAAAGAAGTTGGATTCGAGTTCAGACGAAACGGAGACGTTACCGCATGTGTAGGGTCGATGCATATGCATGTAGCCACCCGCTTTCACACCCTACTCTACTGGTGTGCATGAGGAGAAGCAACATGCTAGACTAAGGCAATTAAGAACCAGGAGCTATGAGTTCCTCCACAAATGCCAGAGCAACCGCAGTCAGGGCAGTGCACAGGTAATTCCTTGGGTTTCTGCAGTACTCTAGGATAGGAACCGGTCATTCATTTGGGAGCGAATGTTCTTCGGTCTTCGCTAGATGTTATGGTCCGCTTATCACTCCACATGAATACGGTGCTTGTATAGTACGTTTTTGATGCCTCAAAAATGCATATTCTCATTGAAAAGCTAGCTTCGTCTTGCGAGAGGCGAGGCTCTGTTGACCGGAGAGGCGGGAGACAGTCCACCAGTCCTTATTCTCAACGAATGTTCGTGTCAGTTCAATTCCAGACGGCATCTTCAGAAACCTTTGGGGAAGAAAGAAGCGAAGTGTCTTGAAATTGATATTTGGTGGGCGGCGAGTTGGGGGCGGGCATGCACGACGACTGACAACCAACTCCAATGGAACATTGCATCTGCCGCCTGAAGTTGGACTAAAACACTCACGCGTATCCTTATGCAGTAGTGTGTTGTCCGATTGAGGACTGTACGCCCGATTTCGAGAATCTACCTCGGCCCGGGCGCATATCTCGAATGTAGTGGTAACACGCTCAATCAACTCGGGCAGCCAGCGCCCGACGGCGCCCGAGGGACACGACATAGCTACCTTGCATATTGCCTGGGGCGGCTATTAAAGTCTCCTTCTTTGACAAATATGCGCCTGGGGCGGGCATATGCGGTCAGGCTGAGGTTGTGGTATTAATTGCTACTTATGAGCGGCAGCCTAGCTAGTATAAAAAACGGTGCTCACCTTGCAACTATCCATAAAACCATCTATCCATTGCTTGTTTCTTTGGCACCGCGTTCCCAGTTTCTTGAGTCACGAGTTGACGTTGACACGGTAGATTCCCGCATTACATATGCAATGCAGTTAGCCGTAGGCATGTTGCATGTTGCACTACCAGCACTGCAGAGATGCCCATGTGCTAGTGAGAGGAGGCTGCCTGCTTCGACGACTGGAGCTTGGGACTCGAAGCTAGGTGAATCGCCGTGGTCTGGCCAACCTCCAACGATGACGGATTTTTAAGTCATAATTAGGATATCTTGAGGGAATTTTGGCCTCAACGTTCATCTGTGATGGCACATGTCATTGACCGTAAGGAAGTAATTGGGTATCCCTCGTCCGCCTTGTTTTGTAACCTCAGGTATTTGTGGCTGTGCTGATGACCGAATAAACCCGCGTGAATCGATATGTTACCTGAATCATATATATGATTACTTTAATACGAACTATGGGATTTTCTGCGCTGTATCAAGGGCGTTAGCATGACTATTACTCTTCCGGTTCTTCTCCGGCCACTGCCAGCGGTCTATCTTCCCAGGAGCCCATTGCATGTGAAAGAGAATGCCAAAAGAATGGCCTGAGGCGTAAACAAACTGGAACAAAGGCAAAAAAGTATAAAAGTAGGCAGAAACAAAAAGCAATTCGTGGTTGTACAACGCGGCAAACTACCGGCATGCAGCACAGCTATGCCAATTCATCAAGCTAGCGGAAGCATCTGAAATAGACGTTGAGGACCAAGCGTCAGAAATGGAAGAAACAGATACGAGTTAGCTAGCAAGCTGAATGGTTAATAACCCGGGTTCACACCTGCATAGAGTATGCCTTTCCGGGTGTGCGCAGTCGAAGAAGCGAATGAAGCCGGCGCCACCCCCTACGGCTATCGAAGCTCCATTCTGACTTGCTAATAGTCATCAAACGAGCTATAGAACTGAGGGTTATTTGTCTTGCGGTTTGCACATTGATGCACATGTTACGCAGCCGCCGCGGCGCAAGCACTTCGCGCACATCTCCTCGTCATCACGTTGCGCACATCGGTCACACATCGGTCACTTCCGCACAACAGCAACAGCTCCATTCTGCTCGCTCGCCACTCATATGCCTGCTCGTCACATGGATTTGCACCGGCCGTCACTTCAGCACAGACCAAATTATAACTCACCCACTCACTGCTTTGCGCTCATCTCGTCCTCCAATCTAATGTCCTATGCCCCCCCCCACGTTCTCCTCCCTTCCAACAGCACGCAATATGATAAGAAGCCTATAGAATATCATGACGAAATAAGATCGCTACCAAGCGTCGGAGATTATGCCGCAATGTCAGCTGCCTGGGAGAGGAATCCTCAGCCCAGCCTGGTGCCACTGAGGCGTCACCCAGGTTGCTCGTACTCGATCTATCTCGATTGATAGGGAGGGGAAAGGATGCTTCGCCCCGGGGCGCGGGGGGGGTCATGTCAACCTTCGATTCTAATCCGTTGCCAACGCTATGGTCCCCGGTTAGCCTTCTTTGGTGGGAGAGGGCTTGGGGATTTTGATCGAGTGATATTTTATGCTGGTAGTTTTTAGATTATGCTATATAATTTAACGGTAACGAATATTTTGTAGGATATTTAATATAACATACTAAAAAATAAATTGTGTGTTTAAGGGCTGTAATACACTGGGCTTATGATATTTTGTGCTTCCCATCTGCGTTGTATTGTTCGAGGGCTGTGTCGGGAGTATGGCACAAGCAATGATCCGTGACTGACTACATGTGCTCATTGCTAAAACACCAAATTGCAATGACTGCAATCATTAACCCTATTATGACTACGCATTAACGTTATCATTCAACTACAATGCACCGTGCTTATAGCAACACCACTCCACAAACTGTAAACCGTAAGCGAAGTAAAGAAAAAATACCTGATAATTCTCTGAATTATTCTCCTCATTTTTGCCTGCTGTTTTATTCAATAATTTTGCTGAGAGTTATCCTACATAAAAATCGGTCAAAAGGGTCACGGTACATAATACGGTCCCGAATAAAAGTCGGTGGCTTAAACATAACTACCGTCTAATTGCGCTCGTAAACCAGACATCTGTTTCGCTTCGTGATGAATGCGAGCTTCTAAGTAGTCAATAAAGAAACAAATCAACATTCATATAAACCCCGAATATGCATCTAATCACAATATCTCACACCGTTCCACCCCATCAAGAAACAAAACCAATGAAGTAGTTTGCGACTGATAACACAGTAATGTACCACCGAGTACCAAAACGCCATCTCTCAATCGGGAACACCTAATCCCCGCAAAAAATACATCATAGTAACAAAATGGATATACCCAAGTCTAATGCACCTCGTCGGCAAGCGCCACCGCCACCGCCGCCTCTGCACTTTCATTCCCCGCTCCTGCCGCTGCACCAGTTCCTTGCGTCGACATCTCCCTCCCTCTTCCCTTCGTCGAATGTAACTGCAATGGTAACGCACCCATATAATTCAATCTAAACAAATGCCAACAACTACATTCAATCAGCTTTCATTCCATAATATACTTCGCTTAGAAAAAGGGAGGGGGGGGAACCTTGGTGCCTCAAGGACATATCTCTCCATCGCCTCCCTAAACCTGTGTTTATATTCCCTTGGACTGGTAACCGTGGGTTTATTCCTTCCCCCTCCTGCGAAGCCCTTCTCCTTTACCCAGCTCTCTAACTTCTTATCCCACGTAAATGTGCGTATGCAGTCGATGATACCCACACACAACTCCTTTCTGTTCTCATCAATTCCAATCATGAGGGAGTAGTCCATGACATTCTGTCTTGACAAGAATAGTGTATCGTTCCACAGACTCGCACGAAGGAGTTTCTTGGAGTGTTCGCGGACAAACAGGGGACTTTCGTAGATAAATTCGACCATATTTTCATCGAGGAGGACCTCGTTTTGTTCACCCGTGGATTGCATGTAGCGGTTTCGCATTGATCCTTTGAGATCGAAGATCTATGTTTGGTTTAGTAAGGTTCGTGAGAAGGATGTGGAAGAGAAGCTACTCTAGTAGTTTTGCGATCATAGAAAAGGTTCTCCATGACGAGAATATCCCATTTGATCTCGGTCCCAGTGCTGGGATTCTTAATCATAATCTGATAAAATCCAAGCATCTTTGCGATAACGGTTGGCAACTACAGAGTGTCAGCAACCCCACCGACACAAACTTAGAGTAGCTCACCCTCACCTCATGAAAGAAAGCTTCGCTCATAAACTGGAAGTATGCTGGCGCAAACTTAATAAAAGCGGCGGTCTCAATGGGACTCAGGCTCTTGAGAACGATCCGCTCGTCCTGTGTCTTCAAGAAAACACTTCTCGTTTTGCCGCCCTTACTGTCCCATTTGATACACCGACTCAGACTTTCCACGTATCTGTCCGCGATACCACAGTTCCTCCTTAGCGCATCAAACTGCTCCGCATAAAAGATCTTGCAAAACATTTTTGCAGTGCCTTCCTGGAATTGATATTTCAAATGCGTTCCAGTCGTCTTTAGCAGACTTCTTTCGAGCTCTGGATGTTCCTGAAGATTGAAGGAGTGATTATGCAGCTGCTCTTCAGAGCTAGTAGGTCTCGCGTTGCCGATATGCGAATAATCCGAGTTTCGGATATCCTGAAGCTTCTCCACATAGTCGTTGCAATTCAGAGTGAATGCGATGAGAGAACTTGGTTCATCTTCTCGCACAATGATGTCGGAATCATTGAAGACGTGATCAGTCGGATGCAGAGGATAGTCGAGCGAAGTCCATCCACTGGCGGACCGCTCAGCCCAGAAATTACTGAGTATCTTCATCCAGCGATGTTGCTGTGGAAGCCCTAGCTTTAGGTCTAACTGTGCTGATTCGGCATCCGTATCTGTTGCCGGAGGTAGGACGTCACCGATAGAAGCTACTACTAATATTTCTTGGTCACTTGTCATAGACATATCTCCGTCACTGGCATCTGCGTCAGAATGAGAGTGACTTAGAGGCGCCATATCATGAGTATGGTCAGGTAAGGTATCAGGAGTTGAAGCTGGCTGGCTCCCATTAAATTCGGGAGGAGAAATAGAATTATCACGTGAGAGGATAGGCGATATTGTCTTGAAAGTCGACCCAGAACTTGTAGTCATGTTGCTGGTCTCGTGGTTCGGTGGCACAGGAATCTGGTTCATCGGTTGTTCTTCGTCCGAACCTTCTTCTACAGCCTCCCGGACATTTCTGTAGACCTCGACAATAGGCCTGGAAGTAGCGACTGGCAGTGCCCTTGCACGTTTCGCGGCGAGTTGGCGCCTCTCTCTAGCTCTCTCTCTTTCGAACTCTTTACTCAGCTGCTCAAAATGCTTTGCCAAGCTAGAAACCTTTGTTGATTCCCTAATCGGCCGCTTAAGACCAAGCTGAATGTTGGGAACTGACCGCGGAATCTGGGATTGCGGTTCCTTCTCTTTTGGCTTTTTGGAGAGAGAACTTAGTCGGAACTTGTCCAGCTTCTTTTCGCTCCTGATCTTTTCAGTAGTCTTTCCAACAGCTGATGACTTTTTCAGCGGCATGGTTGGAGATCTATGCCCAAGTCCAGCATTTGCCGGGCCAGCCAACTCCCTACGTCGAGGAACTTCTGGAACGGAAACTGTTCTGGGAAATGCTGGTGGTGGTCTCCGGCGAGAAATGTCCAGTCTGGGTATCGCAGATACTTGGGGTAAGCGGGATTTCTCAGTGAGGGAGGCCCGCCGTCGTGGCCCCGACGCGCCAGATGCCGACGCATCGCTTTCAGACAGTCTATCCGTTTCCACAAGCGCGGGAGTACTCCTCGACTGTTCCTTCGAAATTGAGACAGCAGAAGTAGATGGTTGTTGATTGGAAGTTTCCTGGATTGACTGAAAGGGCTCGGAGTCTGGAAGAACTTGTTTCAAGGGTATCTGCTGCTTGGGTGTCGTGTCGTCATCAGGGGTACTCAGTTCTTGACTAGATGTAATATCTCCCGCTGGATTGTGGATGCTAGAGTTATCCGATTGTGCTGGGCTCTGTAGAGTAGTTTTATCTTTATCCTTCTCTTGTTCCTCCTCGATTACTGAAGCAAGAACATCATGGGCTTGTTCCGAGGAAAATCCAACCGGCGAATTGAGGATGCTGACTACAGGCGTATTAGCCCCGTCGATAGAAGGGGGTTTACTACCTTCCTCCTTCTCCCGAATAGGTACAGGTTCATTATCTGACTGTAGAGAAGGAGTCGGTGTATTATCAAGGAAGATCTTCTTGAGCTGCAGCGTTGCAAGTCGCCTGATATCTTTCTCGGAAGGAAAATAATTGTTATCGAAAGCGCTGAATTTGGTATCCCATTCAACAACCTTCTCTTGTAGTGCTCGGAGTGCACGATTTAAAGGTATAATCTCGTAGTACTTTGACTTGTTGTATTTCTCTTGCAGTTTCGCAACGAGCCAATCCTCGTCTTCGTGTGCTCTAGTGATGAGAACCTCAATTTCCGCCTTGCAAGCTTCGATTTTCTCAGGACTGACAGATTCGATATTGATACCCTTCAGACGCGCTTGGACGGAGGCAAAGAAGCTCTTGATCCTGCCCTCATTTTGAGTATACTGTTCGTTCTTCACTCGTAAATCAATCTCGGGCTTGTAGGTTATCCTGGTGCGAGGAACCACAATCTCCAGCAGGTCAATTGGATCATGTTGAAAGAGAACGGTCAACCCATGATATCCGAAGCATCTAACGTGATCCCGATTAATGTCATGGGGACAACTCCCAGCTCTCATTTTCATCTCGGAGCTCCAAAACGCCAACTCAAGGTATTTGCCAAAGGAATACTTCCAGGAACTTTCGGACATTGGTATCGCCGGAGTGTTTGTATTGACGCATTTTTTACAGTAACTCCACATGAGAATAGTATTTTGCATCCCTTGTATCGGACACGCTATTTGGTTACTGACTAGAACGCTGACTCGTGCCTGCCCGTGAGCATAGGAACGGTGATGTTGCAGCATAGTCCTATCACAAGAAGTGGATTCGCAAATATGACTAGCGGTATCGCACAAAAACTCAACATATTGTCCTAGAGTACAATCTGACTTGCCCAATGGCCAGTCGTTATCCTGATAATAGAACTCAAGCCTTCGGATCTCAGGCCCTTCACATGGCACTGTGGTAACAGTACAAACCATACTGTAGAGAATAGCGATACTCTGATGAGCAAAAGGATCAAACAGATCGTCGTACTGGGCCAGGTAATTCTCCCACTGCTTCTTTTGGGTTTCATAGACGTGTAAAGCCTTGTCGTATTCGGCGTCATAGATAGCCCGAAGTACCTCGTTGGCTTTCTTGGTTGTCCCATGCTTGATTTCGCCTTCTCCATGAACAGCCTCGGGGTCAACTAACAAAAAATTCTCTTGTGGTTTCGGTTTCTTAGCCAGGGCTGCTTTCACCGGGTCGAGTATATTGGATTTTGCGGGGTCAACAGCTTCTTTGTCCGAGTCTTCATCCTCATCATCTTCTTGGATAACAAGATTGTCTTTGAGGCGGCGAAGATAAACGAGTTTTCGTTCTAATTCGCGCGCCCGAGTGAGGAGGTAGGGCTGCATATAACTAACGAAGGGCGATGCGGAGAGTAGCTTCGTCTCATGCTTACGGACCATGTCTTCGTAATATGTGGGGTTCGGAATATCGTCAGGTAGCCGGTCGTCCGATAGTGGAACATTCGGCGGAACCGTCGGCATTGTAGGCGAAGTCACTTCCTGCTTCTCGGTGGATGGCACACCATCGTTCCTCTCTCCTCCTCTCTCTACCGAATGTTTGGCCTCGTCGTCTGCTTCGGTGTTTCCATTCTGCTTAGTCGTGATGTTCACCCCGGAGATATTCCCAGATCCATCCGCATCTATGGAGGTCGCCTCTGGTTCGGAAGACACTGCCTGGCTGTGGGGTTCTTCACGGTTTAGGGCGATAACTGGAGCAACAGGACCAGTTGGAGAAGACGGGATAACGACAAATTCGTCTCTCATCAGGCATGTTTCCAGCTTTAGATTGTATACGACATACACCATTAGCTCCGTGATCTGCTTGATTCTAGCCAGAGTATTCATATCAGCACCCCTCAAGACGATGGTACACCCTAGCTCCTTCTGACACCCAGACAAATACATAAATGTCTTTTTCCTTCCGGGAATGTCTCCGTGAACAAACGTTTTGACATCAAGGCTAGCGCAACGTCCAAGTCTGAAGTTTGACAATGCCAATTTATCGATTGATGAGAATATATCAGCCTGGGCACACCGAGCAACAGCTTCAATGACCGATGGCTTAACGAGATATGCAGTAGCAACGTTTGCCTGGGCCAAGAGCGTAAGAGCTAAGCCTGAGACATTCTTTTCAACGAGAAGGAGAGTTGGCCGCAACGCAACTATTCGGTTGATCATATTCTGCAAGAACTCTCTTTCCTGAGCGATGACCGGTTCAAGGCTCATAAGCTGCTGTTGATGTCGTGAGTACTCGATAGGGAATGTCACGACCACTATCCTAGGCTGTGACAAATTGCGTGGCATACTCTTGAGTGCTAGATTCTTGGTAAAAACAACACCGGAAATGTAACTGGTATCACCAGGTTTTGCGCCAGGAACCTTCTTGACTTTGACGTAGTGGCGGATATCAATGTCATCCCCCGCTCGAAGATCTGGATTCAGGTCATCGGTACACTTCAACAGAATTGGTATAAGTGCTGTCTCCCAATGTTCCACATTAGGGATTTCGGTGTCGGTAAGAAGCTGCCTCAGAAGCTTCTTGACGTGTTCCAGGCTAGCTGTATTTAGTTCGACGATTGGTGCAAGCGGCCCACGCATTGATGCGCTTCGTGATGCCCTTGGTGAAGGTGCAACTGGTGTTCCGGCTACAGGGAGGTTGGACTGGCCTCCGACACTTTCAGCTAATGATCTTATCAGTCCTCGGCTCTTCCCTCGCGTTACCGGACGCTGTTGTAGAGGTCCAATAAAACTAGACCCTCGGCGTCTACCCGTCCGCTTTTGTTGCCTGTCACCGACAGCGCCTGAGCCCTCACCACCCCCCAGAATAGCACCCAACCCACTAAGACTACCTCGGCTCTTCGAATCTACCCGGCGCACCCGCTGTGAATTATTGTTTCCAGGAGCCTTTTCTCTAGTATTCGCAGTCGGTGCACCCACTCCTATATTATCTGTCGCATTTGAGGTAGTGGGGATTTCTGCGACCTTTGGCGCAATGGTGGCGAATATACTCATTTGCTCTCCATCGCTCATGTCTTCATCACTCATGTAGGGTGCGAGGTCAGGGTCTAGGATGTTGTCTGCGTGAAATGCAGGGAGCACCTTTCGTTGTCGTTTCTCGTCTGCAACGTTGCGGTGAAAAGGTGCCCTTTCATCTGCGAAGGGTACTCCACTGAGGCGGTGATGCGAGCGGCTATGCTTGTGGTGGGGAGTGTGAAGTATCGAGGTACCAAAAAGACCCTTAGTTGAACCTGCAGTAACTGGTCTCGGGATTGCCTTGATAGAGCGCGACGACGTTGGCCTTGGGGGAGAAGATATGTCGGCATTAATCTCAAGAATTTGAGAGCGGCGGTTAGGATTACTTCCGGCGGTAGTCCGTGTTGCGGGAATCGCCATTAGCGGGGTCTGCCCCGGACGGAGGTTTTTAGGCATTTTGAATCCAGTTGAAGAAGATTCTCCTGGGGTGGTTGGTACTGCTTTGGAGCTATCTACGGGAGGCCATCGAAATACAGCGGCGGAGGAGAAATCGTCAGAATCTGATTCGTCGTGATAGTCGTTTACTATGTCCAGGCATGGACTGCACACCCTCATGGAGCCTTGGTGACCAAATTTGTCTCCGGATATCAAGGTAGTGCATTTCGAACAGAATATCTGACCACAAAGTCCTGCACACGATTTTAACAAGAGTACGACTAAATGATGTCGGAAACTCACGGCAATGATGTTTCCTTCTCCAAGCGGAGAATGTACTACCACAGAGAAAGCAATCTTTGCAAACCTCGTCCTTCATCCAGAAATCTCTTGTCAAATTGCCCATCCTCAATTGCCTTAAAGCCTGACTGACAGCTTCAGTGCTTCCGGTTATTCCACCGCCATGGACTCCGCTAACCACCTTTCCATCACCAAATCCCCCTTGTCTACAAACCGAAGAAGTTGCTTCTCCCTTCTGCTCGGTGGCAGTCATTGAAGTACCGGCTGGGCTGGAATCTGCATCAGAGCTTCGATCGCCAGTGATTTTGAACCCCGGCAAGAGCAAAGTCTGGTCTGTGGGTGGCCTCCGTTTTCGCATAGCTTCTTTGCGAAGATCTGGCGTAGTAGATGGGGGACGTGGGCTCACGCGGTTGGATGCTTTCGATTGTAAATTAAGTGCAGAGAGCTGTGGTAGATTAGAGTTCGATTTGGCGGAAACTTGGGGAGATATAACATGTACTGATTGAGCCGACTCGCTGGGTGTCAGCATGTTTGCATCGGGGGCGGTTGGGGAATCGGATGTCGCGGGTGGCGGAAGAAGTAATCTGTCTTTGAATTCAGGTTTCGAATCTTTGTTTGCGGTAATCGACACTGATGGTCGTATCTTCGCTTTCGGGTCGGAGGCTTTCCCAGTTCTACCTTTCCTACACGCCCCTTCTTGCCTTGGTCGTCCGCCAGCAGAACCAGCAGGAAGCTTGGAGTGCAGCATAACAACGTCGTCGTCACTGCTATCACTAAGTGTTCCATCCGATGCCGAATCATCGAAATCTTCATCCGCATCGACGAACGAGTTGTCACCATTCCGACCAGCACCTTCCATCATATGCGTAGTATTGCCCGAGGCAGATGTACTAAACCCTGCTGTTGAGCCAATCACGTTACCTATAGCTCCAACAAATGCTCCCACAGTGATATTTGGCGTTCCACTGTTGCTGGCATTATTCGCACTTACGTCGCGGAGGCTACTGATGCTACCGTTCCGGCTGACATTCACGCTAGCTCCACCATCAAGCGGGGTCTCAACTCCACCACGGAAAACAGTCACCTGTGCCACCGAAGGATTCGTCGTCGCACGAGGCGTTGCAGCTAATAGGTTGACCTTTCTTAAAGCTGAAGGCTGCGCATAATCCGCGCCTGTGATCGAACCATTGCTTGCACGTGAACTACCTCGACTCTGCAATGAAGAAAGTGAATGTTGTCTTAAGTGGCCTTTTGCTAGTATTGAAGATTTCGTCGGCGATAGTTGAGACATTCCATCGTCGGATGCCGTTGCTATGCTTAAGAAAGAGTCTCGACTGGCACTCTGTTGGTAATACCGATCACTGCCAACCTTACCGGACAAAACAGACTTCGTCGGTGAGCTTGAAGCGGAGCCAGAACCTCCCACAACATCCCTTACAGCACCAGCAAAGCTCTTAACGCGAGAGTAGATTCTGTTGAAGGAGAGTTGCTCCGTATTTCCGCCTGGTGGTGATCCGAGTGTAAAAGATGTCAATCCTGGAGCCTGAGAGGAAGATGCGTGGATCTGCTCTAAGTTGGCCGGTGGCGGTGGAGGAGTCCAGTCAAGGGAGAGGGTTTGACTGAGTGAGAGAGATCCCCGACGATTCGGGTTATGTTGTTGCGGACTATCCATCATCAAAAGCTTGGTTAGGAGCGTTCGTTCCGTTCCGACAAGCTGCAGTATTGTCAACAAGGCTACAATGATGAGTGGCGAAAGGTATGAGACGTACGTGCAGTGATTTATCTAGGTGATATCGTGATGGTAATGACGCAGTGTTCTGTCGCGCAGCAGTAGACAGTATAATGGGTGTAGGATAGGTATATCGTATTACGATTTTCTTTAGATGGTGTACTTGTTAGCAAGCTTCTAACAGATATGTGATGGAGTTTGAAAAGCAATGGAGGGTGACCGGAGACGTACTTGTATATCGGTAGGTGTTCCAGAAGTACGTGTGGATGGAGTTCGAGTGAGAGAATGTCTAGCACTGTAACTTCTCTACGTCTCTAGCTGCGGCAGACTACTTAAGTAGTTCCTGCATACCGACGAACGGCGTTTCTCGAGGGATGGCAGAGGTTGGGGATTTCTTTCGTCGTTCCAGCGCCAATTAGGAAGAGTACTAAGGACATTGACAAGCGACGGTAAGAATGACAAGCACCGAAGCACCCCGCGTTTTGAGTTCCGTGAACCCTGCGTTTTGAGCTCGCTTGCTGTCGCCAGCGTACCGGTACTCTACCTCACCTGCTAGCACCTTCTACCCACTTCCTTTTACTCACAAAGTACTTTAACTTTAGCTTTAAAGAAGCAAAAATCGAGAAACGGAACGCTGCTGACAGCATAACGCTTAGTGCTCGGTGAATCAGCCCAACCAGTGCCAAGCCCTGAGAGTCACCCCGACAAAGTATCTTGCACAAATAAATCTCTTCGTACTTCCTCACGCGTCGTGCTTCTCCACCACACGCGTTCTCGAATCAGAGAGGCCACCTGGACATCCCCCACTTGCGTTGACGACGATCCAGTGTCTCCCCCCAGCCATTGGGGTGGAACCATCACCAATTGCAAAACTCTAAACCGCAAGAGCACAACCAATGGATTTGCTTAAAAGGCCTTGGATTTTGGATACTTTGATGGGGGCGTTCCAGGGTCGCTCAGGTGACGGATTTACAATAACGGATGGTGAACTTGTAGTTGGGAACAAGAAACCATATGTGCAGTTGATCAGAGTTTGTCATTCGAAATGTGATCCCTGTTGAAGGGCTGCTGATGTCCTCAGATCAAATCGACCGAGCCAGTGTGGGTCGCCACACTTTCCGACAAGAGGGTACGAATTGCAGCAGAGTTTTCCGAGTCATGCGTATCTGCTTTTGAGGCGCGTGGGAAGCCTCTGAAGGCACTCCGAGGAGGAGTCTTCCAATTGAAGAACTACAAGTTCGTACTTCGCGGACACGACACAGCGCGATTCGACGGGGGTGTTACCCTTCAGCAGCCGTTGGGAGACCAGAACGCAGGCATATCAATACCGGAGAAATCATTGGCATCGGCTCTCACCTCGAGTGTAAGGATAATCATCGATGACATGGTGTTTTTGAGTGGAGAAGGAAACCCTGAATTCGGCGAGCCAAGAGCTGTAGGACAATTTAAGGAGCTCCAACAGCTCCTACGACAACTGCCAGTGAAGAAATCCCTTCTTCCAGGGCTGAAGTCTAGGACAAGCGCCAATGCTACTAGCAATCGAAGGCGCTCGGTAATGGTGGAACACGATGGCGAGTCATCGTCGCAGCCATTCGCGACCCAGGCACATACAATGATGCATTTTTCCGACAGCGACGACGGTTGTGAGTCTATAGCATCTCAACTTTTTGACGATGGTGATTCAACCTTACAGTTCGCGACACAGGCTCATCAGCAGCCCCGCTCAAAAGCACATAAGTCTTCTTCGAGTAAAGTGGGGGGGCAACCAGAAACGGCTACTCTGGATCCGAATGCTAGTGATGTAGCGAGTGTTACGGGGGTTCACAATCGCACGAAAGCTATTCATGATTACAGTGATTTGGAATTTTCTGGGACAATGAGCTCTGCACCGATCAGAGCAGCACAGAATCACGGCGCTGGGGAAGGCCTATCCATGAATGCCCCGCCTTCTTCACCACCGGCGCCACCACAGATGCACGATCAGAGCAGCCGCTCCAAAAAGAAAGTCCTATTAGAACCACAGATAGCAAAACCACTGCTGCCTCTACATCCTGGTTGGGAAGGGATGACAGAAGTCACTGCTCGGATGGCGAAAATACCCCAGGGCCAACGGAAGAAGCTAGAGAAATCTGGATGTACGTTTTCGCCAAATGTCTGCATTCATATATTATATCTTCCCAACTCCAAATATATCATTCGTGAGAAAGAAAGAGCAAATGCCGATTTAACAACTTTTAGGTTGGTGGCCAAACACAGATCCAAAGCACGCCTTGGGTTACGACAAACTTCTAAATGTACAGTTAGTCCCTAAGACTCATCCCCCCAGAACGCGGGTGATTCCTAGGCCATCTACAACTCCACAGAAGCACTTACAATTGACACCAAAGGCCCGGTCCCGGGCATCTACCGAGCAGTCATCGGATGATGAAGCTGTAGAGTGGTCCTCCTCCCCCGCTCATACTCCGACAAGACAGCTTCGAGAAGAGCTGGAAGTAGCACCACCTATTAGCATCGCCGCGCCACGTTCATCACACGACCTTTTACATAATACCAATGAAATCTCGAGACAAGATCACCAAGCTACGTTGGAAAATCCAGCGCAGTCCCAGGAATCTTTCAATCAATTGTCGGATTACGAACCTGTACCTTGGTCCCCCTCGAGCCCTGTGAGATCCCCAGGAACTCAGCTTCGAGAAGAGCTGGGGGCAGAGCCTCCGAGCAGTATTGGTGCGCCAAGTTCGCCACAAGCCCCCGATGCCGCGGAAGCTACTGGGTGGAATTTTCAGCCAGCAGAGCCGGAGTTGCCATCGCGCCCGCTGATCTCGCAGGGAGACAACCCAGAAGTCAGAGATCAATCAGACCATATTGTGATTGAACGCCAGACTGACGACGGACCGATGGCTGACGATAAATCCAAGGCCGCCGATGAACTTGATGTCTGTGGGAATCCACCGCTTTCGACCCCAAGCTATTCTCCGGTAAATGCTCCAATATCTACTAGCTGGCCGACAACTGTAGCACCCCATACCGAACAAGATTCACATCATAAAACCTCCGGTCAAAGCCTCAAAGATTCCTCAATATCACATACTGAACTTCAAACTGGTAATGGACCTGAGGCTGGCGATAAACCAGAAGCCGGCGATGAACCCAAGGTTGGTGATAAGTCTATAGCCGATAATAGATCCACGATCGGCAGTGAGCTCGACAATAGCATAAATTCTGTTGATGAATCTAAGGGGGAAGCTTCGGATACCAATCAGAGGTGCACTACCTCAAAACGTGTAACACGAGCAGCAAATGGGATCATCAAAACTCGGAGAGCAACTGAACCATTGGTAGTATTTACTGTATACTTTCCACTTAATCCTCACTAATGCATGGTAGGATTCTCAAATGGTGCGTCCTTCAACGAAGTCCCGCCGTGCGTTCAAACGTGCACACCCAAGATCCCCCTCCGTCGACGACATCGATGACGACGACGACGATGACGACGACGATGTATCTCCTTCCCACTCATACCCCCGAGCACGCAGTGAAGAGCCACCGTTTCCAGTTCGAGACCCTCACGGCGTGACCCCCGTCGATAAGTACGGAACTTTGGTCGCCCAGCAGGTTAGAGAATGGAAGAAAAAAAGACAGAAGGATAAGCTAAAGAAGTATCTGGAAGGGCAGTATAGTTTTACAGACAGCGATGAGGACGACGAGGGCGAGCCGAAAAGCGAAGGGACAGAGGTGGAAGTTGAAGAGAAACCACCAGACAAAGAAGTCTCATCGGCATCCTCTGCAGCGCATGCAGCTGTTCAAACTGTCCCTGCGGTAGTGTTGGTGACAGTTCCCAAACGATACACTCAAGTTTCTGACGACGACGACGACGACGATATACCATGTGCCCCAGCGATACCCTTGACACAGAAAGGAGTATCTTCAGGGAGCTCGGCCAAGAAGGCCTCAGAACCCACTGGCAACAAGGCGCGGCCTCCATCCACTGCCCCTAGTCTAGTTCCGATTGTACAGGTCAAAGAAACACCATATCGTCGTGCAAGCGGTCTCGTAAATCCACCCATCAATAACAAGGCTCAGTTATTCGAGGTTCACAACACTAATGTAGAGGAAATGGTTCCAGCAACTAATGAGCAACAGAGTAGCTCAATAGAAAACAAAGACGAAGAATTGGAGAGGCAACCTGCTAGTTTTATTCGAATGCAATCAGGGTTGAACGTCATGCAGGAGAGCAGTGGGTGCATCGACGATCAAATAGAAAAGGCACACAAGGAAGTGAGCGCTGTTGAGGTTCCCGGGACACAAGCAGAACACAAACCCAATGATAGCGCAAAGCCTCATGTGACTCTTCAGAAATGGAGGGCTAAAATGCTAAAATCAGCTGACTTTGCTAGTCAAGAAATACGAGATGCGCAGGACGACATATCTACGCGCATTGAAGAGGAACATCGGAAGTTTTTAGCAGCACAAGCGTTGGGCGGGATGAGTTTGGCAGCTAAACAAATCTCTATCAATACCGAGATCCGATTAAGGGGCGCGGCACAACCCAGTTCCTCAATACATGGAAAGAAGCCCACCACTACATCTGCACCCAGCTCATCCCGAAAACGTCCGCTAGCTTTACTCTCAACTCCAATAGCTACAAAGAAGGCACGAGTGAGCTCTCCCCATTCCACACCGCGTTCCGCCACCGCCCGTAGTTTGGCTTCAATACTAGCAACGTCACCCGGTCTCCCTTCATCACCTCCTTCCAGACCCCAGCTTTTCAATAGTAGACCGAAACCGGCACACACCTCATCACCCCCTCTCAGATCTCGGCTTTCTAGTGGCAGACCGAGTTTGACACTCACCTCAGCGCCTCTTTATGCTCCCAAACCCCATGGTGTCAGCGGACTACCGCCCCCTTCAATTGCAAAACTCAAACCGCCCAACAGACCGAAGCCCCGGGGACCTCCACCTCCACCGCTTCTTCCAAAAGACGTCAAAATCATTCCCATGGACTACGACTCTGACTCCGAAAGTGGTTCAAATATAATAGGACCATATAAATTAATTTCTCCGCAGCAACATCCTCCCGGAGTGTTATACGCGCCTAAGCCTAAGTGCAAAGCAACGCCGGAAGAAGAGGAGAGAAAGTCTCAAGAACAGCAACCAGCACAACCACAAACGGAGCTATATGCTGGATTCCGACCTCGCTCTATCGCGGTGCCAGGATACGAGAAGCTATCGGATAATCAACGACGAGAGCTTGATGAGCGAAGAAGAAGGTTTTTTGGAACGCACAAAGAAGTCGAGAAGTTCATTGGAACGCCATGGACGTCTGATCGTGGGGAGGCAGTGACAGCGCAGAGGAGGAGTAGGTGGAGTGGAGATGGTGATCTGTGGTGGATGGAGGATGATACGCCCATGAGACGGTTTGTCACGCGGTTTAAGGGATTGAAAACGGTGAGGAAGGAGCTCGGGGAGGACGTGTAATGACGGGTGGGCGGATGACATCAGTTCCTTGTCGTTACAGTTTGCGTTTCCGGGAGTTCGGGGACAACTCACTGATGTAATTTGAGCTGGTGTTTTTGGAGTTTTCGCTTATTTGTTTGTGATTGTGTGTGGATATGGTTGGAATAGGCAAGTATGGTTTGAATCTTTGGTTAACTGACAACACTGCTGTTAAGCATACATGTTGCCTTCGTTTCCAGGCGCAGTCAAGCGACGGCAATGTCACGGACCGTATACCGGTAATTGTATAATGGAAAGTTTGTTTGTTTGTTTTATTCATACTGTATTCACTCTAATTAGAGTATGACAGAGTCTAGACAACACCTCCGCCTCCGGGCGAGCCGGCTAGATGGCGGAGCTCCTACCTGCTACCCATCGTCCCCTATATAATGGAAAGTTGCCCCGTTACTATCATAGCTGCATTACCCTGGTTTTCGAGATCGGTACAAGGCACTCTAATTACAACGCTTCTCTTTCCGTCTGTTCATTTACCCGTCCAAGCTACATTTCGATTATGCAGCGGAAAGTGCAATGCAGCCACATTCCCGCACAATTTCTTGGAATTACGAGCTAGAGGCGCTTCGCACCGCGTGAAAAGTTACTTCCAAGCTCAAACTTCTAAACAATCTGCACGGTGCATAAGTACGTGAAAGTAGAACCCGAGTGGTAGCTTTTCAAGCGGTACGAAGCGCCTCTAGTACGCTGCCTGAATCTGTTTTGCTTTTCTCATATAATTGGTTCCCATGTGCAGTTCTATACGGGCGTGTGGGGTAAATTCTGATATGTATCAAGGGTAAGAGAAGGTGTCTGCGTCAGTAGCGCGCGATTAGCTGCAGGCGCCATAGGACGTGCTATTGTACTCGATACAGGGGGACAGTATAGCAATGAATACTGCCACTTCCGGAGCCACCAAGAAGATACATGGCCGATGGCGCTTGCATTGCTAATTGCTATCTTCCTGGATCAAGTACGAAAGAGCTGGGTGGTGGGATTGCTGGTTATTAGACTCTAGGTACAGTTCCCTGTATGCTCTAGAGTAACTACTTATATATCCATTACGACCGAAAGTGCAGAGAATGAAACACGCACTTCCTATAGACGTTGGTGCTCAAACCCCTAACCCGTGCATTCCTAGCATTCAAACCACCGCAAAAGCACTAGCATAGCTAACGCTACTATCGTTCGGCTCTTTGACCTTGCTACTCTGCTCATACCGTACAAACTTAAACCTACCCTTTCCATCCGGTAGTTGGTCCTTCTTGAGCACTTCGATAGCGGCCATAATTACGCCAATGGGGTGTCGCCCACAGATGGTGTTGTGTGTTTTCTTGACGTAGCCGGCAAAGTGGTCGTGCGAACCAGTTTCTATTGACAACATGCCGAGACGGTCAAGAGCCTCGATGGATTCATGGATTTTGTGGGGACCTGTTTTGGAGTGGCTGCCGAGACTGGTGCTGTCGGGGTCAGGGTTGGAGTCGGTGGGGAGGGTGGAGTAATAATGAGTGTATGAGAAACGGATACCCCTAGATGCTCTACTCAGAAGTGAAGTTCAAAGTTTGACGGTTGAGTAAGCTCACCAATGACAAAAGTCGGACGAAATAACGAACACATTCTCCGGGTCTCTGAGATACTTTGCCAGTACTTCTCCATATGCCTTCTCCTTATTTGTGTTGATAGCTCCTACCATGATAGGCACTACCTTGACGGAGCAGACTTTGCCCACCAGGTCCAGGACTTTGTAGATGTATGGTAGATGCATCTCGATCGAGTGCTCGTCTTCGTCGGTATCGAGGCTCATCCACCCAAACTTTTCCCCAGATTCATAGATCTCTTTCAATACATCTGTGTCGAGGGTGAGCTTCCCAAGAGGCGTACTGTAGTATGCACATGCGGAGAGAGCGCAGTGGTCAAGATAAACATGGTGCGAGGGACCAAGCACAAAGACTCGCTTACTGCGCCAGTAGCTTGTGTAAGCGGCCATGAAGCTCTTTCGAGAGAGGGAGGAGCAGGAAAACGCAGAGGAAAGAATAGACGGGTGCAGTACGCTTTGGAGATATCTAGCGATTTGTACGCCCATGCTGCTGCGGGACCGGAGTACGAATAACCTGCATGTCTGCTTGAAGGAAAGCTATGGTTAGCTATCAAACTAAGGGACAACCGTTTAGAGGAAATATCGGGCCCGGAAGTAAGCTCACGGTGCAATGATAACTCTGGCACCATCAGGTGGAAGCTTTCCAACATCTTCAGGCTCAGGTCCGACAGCATTAAGCCACCCATCCAACTGGGAGTTGAGAGTGTCTTTATTGTCAGTATACCACGAGTTAGAGTGAGTGGCGGCACGGATAGACATGGTGAAAGGTAACGGTGACTTCTAAGTTCAATGTTGGTGTGTGATTGATCGACCGGTGGGGATAGTGGGGTAGTTACTCTCGGTTAAACGCGTCTAAGTCACAGGGTTAACCGCGCTATCAGAGCGGAGTCCGATCACCATCTGTATTCACCTCCACAGCTTCAAAGTACTTTTCAGTTACTACTTCTCTTCAGCCGATAATAGCTCAAGCCATCGGATTGCTAATATTTCTCAATAGACAACAGAAAGGGACGGATTTCATAACGAGATACATCACATGAGAACGAGTGCCTCTCTACTACGCAAGGCAGCTGTGAATGTGCTCTCCTGCTCCACGTTGGGGGGCGCTCCGCATTACCATCTACAGCATATCCTTGAAGGCAAACAGGGTCCGGACTTTCGTTGCACGGTGAACAGAGATTCCAAGTGGGTAACATGTTACCGTGATTTCGTTGTAAGATAGTGAGTCAGTGACGATACGAAGCCCCTTTCGCATTAGTTGATCTACGAACAGCTAAAACACGCGGGAATCATCGTCCATAGCTCGAATCGAATCTAAGACTTGATGCGGCCACTGGTCTAGAAAAAACAAATTATAGGTTGAGCACCATGTTAATGAACAAAAAGCTGGCGTTCAGGTGGTGAGCCACAGCGCTATAAATGAGCCATAAACCTCAATAATGGGAGGCTGCTCCTGATGGATACCCCAAATCTATCAGTGGAGTGTAGAGTATAGAAGAGTGCATGCAGATGCAGATGCAGCTGCAGCTGCAGAGTTGCGCTCGTGCAAACTTAGAACAGAACAGAACGAGCATGCTAAAGCGGTGTGCCACACAGATGATAGTCGTCGTCATATCCAATCCCCAGTCTGATTATCGACTTTCCACTGAAAGCCAAAGAAAATGTCGTCTCCATTTCATGGATAAGCATGATTAAATAAATAATTTTACAAAAAGAGATACTCACCTTTGTATTTGATGATGCAATTGAAGTGCAGACGAGGAATCAATAACAATGCAAAATGCAAGCAGCTGCCTACCTTCTCGGACGGGGGTAGGAGATGGAAGGTGGATTACGAGAAACCGTTGTGAGCAACAGTTCGATCTCTTGTTTCATCTAAAGTAGAGCCTCATCGCTCCGACTCGGTCGGAAAAAAAGAACTTATTTAGAAATCGAGCAACGCCAAATGCAGAACAAAGCCCTCTCTCTGCCTGACTGACTATGAGAACGGAACTGCAAAAAGCTGCCACTGCCACCAAAATAGAACCAAGGATAATACAAGTACACCAAACTACAATTAACTATACGATCCATTTCGATATTTTTGCCCAAGTGTTCCAAATCCCGTCGTCTGTTTCTGCGTAATCAAACACCATCATCGTCAACTCACTTTCCCATCAACATCAACATCGCTGTTTATTAAAGAGTCAGCCATCTGACTATCAGTCAGCCATACTCTAGACTGCTTGCCTCTTACCTACAACCCCCAACAAACCTGCAGCGACAGCAACAACCGCTATATCTATCTAACTTAGTCGATCAATCGCTCACCATCCAGACTTATACCAACGCCCGCGCGACTTGACCAATCTGTTTCGTTCTATCAGAGAACCCTCTATTATATCGCCCAGTGCCACTGCCGTCGCCCCCAATCGCCCGGTGGTTCACCATCCACTGTTACTATTGCCGGCGCGTGCTTTCTCAGTATGGATCTCCGTGCCATGCTCAACAATGACGTACCGGCGAATTCGGCGACCGCATCTTCTCCGTCTCCCTTGAGGCCTCCGGTTCAACAGCCTCAACCCCGTCGCCCAGCACCTCCCCCACCTCTACAATCTCCACATTCGCCCTTCCATTCACCAGGTCCTCCTGGTCGCTATGGCGGCCCTCCCCCTCCTCAACACTCATCATTTCACCACCACCACCACCACCACGCGTCTCCAACAACACCACAGGGCTACCCTTTTCCTTCTGCGTCGTCGCAGTTTCCACCGCAACAGCCTGGTCCACCGCAACAGCCTGGTCCACCGCAATCCCCGCACCATCAGCAACAGCAACAGCCGTCGCAACAAGGCTATGCGCCCTCCCCGGTTGGTACCCCACATGGGACTCCACATACTCCGCATCCCTTGAGTGCGCATTCCACCGTACACAGCAATACTCCTACAAGTACAGTATCACCGTCGCCGCATAGTCAGTTCCCTCCTCCGGGTCAGCCACATCACTATAGTGGCCCCTTACAGCAGCAGCAGCAGCAGCCCCAATCTCCACTCACACACTATCCACCATCTCAACACCAGCAGCATGGCTACCCTCGGCCGTCGCCAATTGCATCTCCAGTCGAAGGAAGATCTGGATTCGTTGCGACTTCAAATGACAGGGCGACACCTTCTATTGGGCTTCCTGTACCACGTGAGAGGGAGCGAGAGAGGTCGGCCCAGAGGCAACGCGAACGGGACATTAGCATCAGTCCCAAGACCAAGGTTCCTTATCTACCCGACGCTGACGAAGACATTTCTCCGGTAGTTAAAAAGGAAGTGGGCTACGGTGATTCAAATGCAACTGGGGGAGTGACGCGACCAACCTCCCAACAACATCCGCCACTACCTCCCCCTCCCCCATCTCAGCCACATCAACAGCAACAGCAACAACAGCAACAGCAACAGCAGCAGCAACAACAACAACAACAACAACAGCAACAGCAGCAACAGCAGCAACAGCAGCAGCAACAACAGCAACAACAGCAGCAGCAACAGATGCCCGATTATTCGCGTGCCTCAACTATGGGGCAAGATCGACACAGTGACGTGATGGATGTGGATAATGCCCCTGAGGAGCGAAAGTGGAACAGTCCAATTTCGGACCGGATTAAGCTCAACGGCTCGGGACCTGAAAGGAAAGACGACACACAAGGACACTCAGCCTCGCCAAGCAACAACGCGTCCCATCACTCTCAACAAATGTCACCACCACAAAAGGAAAACTTGATTCCGCCGCCGCAAAGATCTACCTCCGCAGCTCCAGCCTCTAATACAAAGCAGCCCACGGCACCCCCTAGCCCTAAATCTCAACCGCAACAGCAACCTTTACGACCACCACCGACTCCTACCCAGTCGCAGAACCATCAGTCCGAAGGACAAAGTAGTAGTCCCAGCTCATCAGGACCGCCCAGAAAACGGCCTCGGGGTGGCGAAGCTCCAATCTGGGCTCGCAAAGCTAGCCGAAGTTCCAGCAGCAGTCCCGTAATGGCGACTAGGCGACCGCCCCCTTCTGCCCATCCACCACCACAGTCCTCACAGCATCCCCTTCAAACAGCACCCCATCATTCTGCACCGCCGCCACAACATGCTACCGCCCAACAGCAACAGCAACAACAACAGCAACAGCCGAGACCGCCTATACCTGCAGGGCCGCTACCCCCTAGCGCATCTAGCCAAAAATCTCTTCCAGGCTTTGGACCGTGGGAACCAACAATTGTAAATTCGGAGCCCTACGAAGAAGTTTCGAGACAGGTAGCAGATTTCCTATATCACAATGTTGTGATGCAGAGCGATCCTGCATTGGTGAACGGTGGGCCGGATGGACCGATTATTGAAATCGAGGCCAAGATTGGGCATTTGGTTGACAAGAATACGAACGACAGGCTAAAACTGCCAGTACGAACGGAGACAGTGTTCGATCATAACGATCCTAGTTGGCGGGTACAATTTCGGAGTAGTATGACAGATGTATGTTCTCCACTTTCCCCGATCACGTGACAAAACTGATGAACGAGGTTGAATAGATGCAGCATAAATACATCAATACCTTCCTCAACAAAGTTGTTATAGAGTCCAAACGAAAAGAATCCTCTGAAGCATCACGCATTCCCTTAGATTGTGTACACACCCGGGAGCGGGACTCTTTCTACGAACTGCCCTCTGACAAATATCACATTCTTCCCCCCACGATCCGCGAAACTTTAAATCCTCGGCACCAAACTCGTGTCAGAGTTACAACAGACCAAAAGACAGGAAAGGTCCTCAAGAAAATCATTAAAGCTAGGATAGCGGATATGAACGTGTACTCTCCCTTTACAGCTTTCGATTGGAGAGTCAGTGTAAATATGGAAATGCCGTACACCGGCGACCACGAGAAGTTGTATCCACTTGGTGGCGGAACGGGACCTGGAGATGGTGACAGGAATAAGGACAGATTGAGCTATCGCCATCTTATATATCAGGTTGACTTGACGCAGGTCACGGATGTGAGTTTCCGTGTGAAGGATTGTTATGACTACAGCTAATTCATGACAGAAACATACCAAGAAGGAGCATGAGCTCGAGGTTGAGGTTGATGGCGAGGAGATACGGAAACACGGCCTAATGGCGAGGGACAAGAGGCCGAATAGTTACGAGCAGCTGGTGAAAGGTTTTGTGGATAATGTTAGGGTGCTGATTAGAGCTATTTCTTCGGAACGATAGGCGTTGTTTTTGTTGTGATGGGGATCCCGGGTTGGGGGGAGGTGTCATTTGGTAGCCTTTGCATCTTCTTGGTCTTGGTGGTTTCTCTTTTTTACTTTTCTAGGTATTAAGTACATGCTGCTGCTGCTTCGATGATAGTTGCTGCTCCTGTTCTTCGGTTGATACTATGTTAGAGTCTCGTTAGGGATCTTCGTCTATATCTGGTCTTTCGAAGTATTGGAACCAATGGGGTTTCTGATTGGATCCGTGAACAATGAAGTACTTAAGTACTAGCTGCTCGAATGAGCCTGTCCTTCGTAGATTGTGACCTGGATGGACGGATGCTACACTAAGGTTGGACCGGTCATTTCTAGTGCGCCAAGCATCGCTGACTTCAGGAAATTGTCGGCAACAGCATTACCGGCTACAGATCTACCAGTACTTAGCAATCGCGCAGGCACCTCCAAACTTCCGCGGAACTCTACGACACAACAATTCAAACGAAGCAACAACGATCTGCTTTCAGGAGCTGGCGGGGCCCTCAAAAGATGCTGCTACAGCGGTCAATTGCATCGCGACTGGCGGCATCCCTGCCACGGATATGTCACCAATGTCTTAACACACTTCCCCGGCCGAAGCCATTAGACAAGCGTTGTTTCTCAGCTACATTTCCTGCGGCGAATAGCATTACATTGGAGGGGTCGGGAACATGGCGGAAACCACATCACTATTTCATGGCGAATCGGTTTCTTGTGACGCGGGGACAAAACTCGGAAGTGGAGGTTGTGGCGGGCGACAGAGATACTGCAGTAGCAGTGCTCCCACCGCACAGACGACGGCAGAAACAAACACAGACAACTACGGCTAATACGATAATCTCACCGGACGCCTCGTCGATTCTCTCTTCCTCCTCTGCAGCGTCATCGTCCACCCTCCACAGGAGCGCCCTCGCCTACCTCGCCCTCTCGAAGCCACGGTTAACAGCACTAATCGTACTCACGACTATGGCATCCTATGCCCTCTTCCCCGTCGACCCTCTTCTCTCCTCCCCTGCCGCCCCTACACTTTCAGCGCTGACGCTGGTCTACCTCACCGCTGGCACTGCCCTTGCATCCTCCTCTGCTAATGCGCTGAATATGGCATATGAGCCGAAATTCGATGCTCAAATGAGCCGGACACGGAATAGGCCGTTGGTACGAGGGCTATTATCAACGCGGCAGGCTGTTACATTTGCCGGTGTAACTGGTATGGTCGGGGTTGCAGCGCTGCATATTGGTGTTAACCCCACCGTTGCTGTTCTGGGGGCGTTGAATATCTTTCTCTACGCTGGCGTATATACACCGATGAAGCGGCTTTCGGTGGCAAACACTTGGGCTGGTGCAATTGTTGGTGGAATACCTCCGCTGATGGGTTGGGCTGCGGCCTCGGGGGCTACCGCACTGGATGGCACTATGATGGAGCTTCTCGCTCACCCCGGTGGCTGGCTGCTGGCTGCGCTCCTTTTTGCGTGGCAATTCCCACATTTCAATGCTCTATCATGGACAATCCGCGAAGAATACAAGCATGCGGGATACCAAATGATGGCCTGGAAATATCCCGCGATGAACGGTAGAGTCGCGTTACGTTATGCGCTGCTATTTTTCCCAATCTGTTTCGGGTTGTGGTGGGTCGGGGTAACGGATGTAGGATTTCTTGTGGACTCGAGTGTGATTAACGCATGGGTGGTGAGAGAGGCCTGGAGGTTCTATCGCAAGGGTGGGGAGGGCGGAAGGGCGAGAGGGCTGTTTTGGGCGAGTGTCTGGCATTTGCCATTGTTATTGGTGCTGGCAATGGCACATAAGGCGGGGATGTGGCAGGGGTTCTATGAGAGGATTGTCGGTATTGGGCAAGAGGAAGATGAGTTGGATGAAGAGGAAAATGAGATAGAAGGTGTAACGGAGGCAGAAGTGGTGCCAGCGGCGCCGGTGGCGATGGCTGCAAAGGTGTGGGAGTTGCGTGATAGACGTTAAACGTGTAGTATTTCTTGTTCCATATTTTTCTTCTACTTCTGCCTCTGTAAATATTTGTACAAACTAGGACTTCGTTGGGCGTTGGCATAACGTGGGCGCATCAGTCATACACGCTCACTCGAGTACTTCATTTCAAATAGCGGTGCGTTTCTGGAAATCTGCATCGGCTAATGGTATTCCGTTCGAATTGTGACTTTAGTAGAACATATCGATGAGCCCTGGAGCTTTCAGCGGTCCTTTGACAGCTACTCTGACTAGAGCAAGGATGACGTAGTTGAAATCATACATAACTCCAACCTCCCGAGGTTCTTCATAAAGAGCATAACAGCATCAACCACAATGCAACGCCTAACAATTCTAATAAGATCATCGCTCCACTCTCGCCCACTTCTCACCGCATTAAAAGGATCTCCACCGCTTCATAGAATTCCCCTCGCAGCCGCCGCAATGAGCACGCATTCGGTTCCACAGGTAAACAATGCCTCTCGCTTCTTGTCCGAGTCTCTCTGACCCCCTCAGCTTTCAGATCCAACTCTCCTTCAACCCTTCCCATTTCTCAATGGCGAGTTCCTCCATCTAGAACCCTCCCAAAAAACCTTTAGCGTCACGGATCCAGTCAGTGGCCACACCATCGCCGAAGTGCCAGAGCAAACGGTCGAAGATACGCAAGTAGCCATCGAGGCCGCCTCGAACGCATTTAAAACGTTCCGCAAGACTAGCGCACGCGAGCGCAGCAATTGGTTGAGGAAATGGAACGATCTTGTGCTCGAGAACAAGGAAGATCTGGCCGCCCTCATCACATGGGAAAATGGGAAGCCGATTGCGGATGCCAGAGGCGAGGTTTCGTATGCTGCGAGCTTTCTGGAGTGGTTCGCAGAAGAGGCACCTAGGGTCTATGGAGACACTATCCCAAGCTCAGTCGTGGGGAATAGGGTCTTAACCCAGAGACAGCCAATTGGCGTGTGCGGTTTGATTACGCCATGGAACTTTCCCGCCGCTATGGTGACAAGGAAGATTGGACCCGCGCTGGCAGCGGGTTGCACAGGTTTGCTCCGAGTATGTGCCCAAGGACTCCGATGATGCTAAAGTACAGAGTACAGTGGTGCTTAAGGCACCCGGAGAAACACCGTTGACCTCACTTGCTTTGGCAGAGCTTGCCCGCCGAGCAGGATTCCCCAAGGGTGTCATAAATGTCATCACCACTCTCGAGAACACCCCAGCGATTGGAAAGGAGCTCTGTACCAACCCCATTGTCAAGAAGATATCGTTCACAGGCAGCACGGCAGTGGGAAAGATTCTAATGCAACAAGCCTCTTCAACACTCAAAAAGCTCTCCTTTGAGTTAGGCGGGAATGCACCATTCATTGTATTCGACGATGCGGACTTGGATAAAGCCGTCGCTGGCGCAGTATCCTCCAAGTTCAGAAGCTCAGGCCAAACCTGTGTCTGTGCAAATCGCATCTTCGTTCAGGAAGGCATCTATGAGGCATTTGCCAGCAAACTCACCGAAAAGGTGAAGGAATTTAAGGTCGGGTCGGGATACGACAAGAAATCTACCCATGGGCCGTTGATACATTCCGCTGCAGTGCGCAAGGTGCACGAACACGTTGAAGATGCGCGGGAGGCTGGCGCCTCAGTGGTGCTAGGCGGAAAGAAGATGGAACATTTGGGAATGAACTTTTATGAACCAACGTTGATTACCGGTATGACATCAGACATGCGCATTTACCGCGAAGAAACGTTTGGGCCCGTAGCTGCGTTATTCTCGTTTAAGACGGAGAAAGAAGTGGTAGGGCTAGCTAATGATTCTGAGGTTGGCCTGGCTGCGTACTTTTTCTCAAAGGATTACAGTCGCATCTGGAGAGTTGCAGAGGCGTTGGAAGGTATGTTACATCACATTTCTTGCACGGGATGGGAATGCTGATGAGTGTATAGTGGGCATGGTCGGAATTAACACAGGGTTGATTTCGGACCCTGCTGCACCATTTGGTGGCGTCAAGCAGAGCGGATTTGGACGGGAGGGGAGCAAGTACGGGATTGATGAGTATACGGTGGTAAAGATGATGACATTTGGAGGGATTGGAGAGCTCCAGGGAGAGTAGGTGGATGCGGAAGCGTATATCAGGCAGACATAGCTGCATGTTTTTTCGCACTGCTTTGCTGTGCCTTGAGCATTTGTCACTTTGTGTGAGATATGGAACATTCCGCTCACGCCCGAGAACATGAGCTCGAATTGTTTGTGCTTCTTATGATCAGCTCTCGATCCCTAGACGCCTGAGGCCCGCTGGGGTCCGATTTAGATTGACGTGTAGAGCGAGATTGCCAATATCCCCACCACATCACATCAACCTAAGCTTATAAAATCTCCGGAGTTGCGATGTATGGTAGATGGATGCCTACGTTACGTACTAAGTATCCAGAGGATATATAGTACTTGCTAACTCCCATGATTCATTTCATAGGCCGCAGGCTGCGGATGACGTGACTCACGAACGAGAGCTCGTGATTTACTATACAATAAGCAATAGTATTGTTTTGCAGCGGTGATGGTGGAGGCAGTGCATTAATTTGATTAAAGGGTCTTTGCACACCCCTCTTAGAACCAATCGCTCAGTTAACATACTGGTTCCACAGGAAAGCTTGTCTACAATTGAGTCCTCGATGGCAGTACATCCTCGCACCTGCAGGTGCGTCTCAGTATTACATGCGTGCAGAATTAATTTATCGTATCGTATCGTATCGTATCTCAAACCGCAGCAGTTTTAAAATTTGAATTGAAGCTCAATGGTGGCCTATAGGCTCTTATCTTTATAGCCGCGCGTATGCGGTAACACAAAGGCTCAGCCGCGATCGACTATAGCAGGTAGCGAGATACAATTGCGAATCTTACATATCGTTATCAGAGACTCGAAACACAGCCCGATAGAGCCCTTCAATCTAGATCTTTCAAAAGAACCGGTACCTTGGTTGAATGTGCTGTCAAAACCAAGTTTTTTTTTTCTATTGATGGACGAGTGGTAATAGCCTTGGTTAATCCGAGCCTGATTTTAAGATCGGACAGTCATTCGCCCGCAGACAACGAAGTTGGCATATGTATCCATCGTGACTCTTTGTGCACATTTGGTGGGTTGAGTGTGATGGTATACCATCATAAATATCATCGCCATCACACCACTACGAGCATGAGTTTTAGGTGATGATTGTGTGGTGGCTGCGCACTTAAATTTCTAATTCAAACGCAGAAAATCGAGTCATACGTAGCTGTGAAACCAAAGTTGTAGTACGCACAAGCACAACCGCGCGCGCAACTTAATAGCCACATGACGTATTCCCCTCCTCTGAGTGTCTATAAAACCGCCACCCATTTCCCACCCATCATCAACCACTCTCACCATTCATCCATACAATCCCAAGAGCCCAGCAAACAACCATACAAACAAACAAACAATCAACCTCACCAACCAACAATGTCGATCCCCTCAGTCACTTTGGTAATGCACCCCGGCAGCCGTCGCGAATATGCCGTCACCGTCCCCACAGCACCAGTCGTCTACACGCCTCCCTCCCCCACATCAAACCGGGCCGTAGTCCCCTACGTCCCGCCCTCTTCTACAACCATGGCCACCTATGGTGGCAGCACAACATCAAAAGTCACCCAGACCTCGGGCCTAACCTATCGTCCGGACCCGAAGCAGTCCGACGCATGGTCCGTCCGTGTCCCCGATGCCAACGGCGACGGGTACCACAAGTGGGAGTACAAACATGTGCACGTGTGCACGTGCCGGAAGTGTGAGCGTGAACGGGAGTGGCGGAGGGAGAGGGAGTTGGATAGGATGGTAATTGTTCGACAGGAGGAGCGGAGGCCGGGCGGGTGGTGGTAGATGGAGGGAGGAATGGTGACTGAGTAAAGCCCAGATATAGCACCCATCCCCACCCCTCCCCCCGCACACAGAAAACTCCCGAGATATACACGGTTGAGAGAGAATAGCGGAGATGGAAAGAAGCCAGGGAGATAGAGGTTGGATTTCCTTTTTCCTACCTGAATGCTGGTTGGTATCCGAGATGGATATGTAACTATTTCGACTCTGCTCTGTTGTGGGTTCGCTAGCTGTCCGATGCTTTGGATTTTTACTTGATGTTATAATGTCTTCATATAAATGATAATTTCATGTCTGTTGGCTATATGCTCCTTTTCTGTTTCAAATTACGAACATGAAATACAAGTCGTTTCTCAAAAGATGGCTTTCTTCGAGTCCCTATCGAAAAATAAAACCTGGTGGAAGCTTCCTAGTTACCAGATTATAACTCCCCATCTCCACGGGGGCGCCCGTAACCCGTAATCCGTATCCATACTGCTCCTCCACTCGGAGATCATGACTGAACGAACACCTAACGTGCCCGTTTACGGTCGGGTGAGTGAATGAATATACGCTGCCTGGGTTCCTATGAATGAATATCTTTGCACCCAATTTATTAGGCCAATTTAGTCAGATATCTTGCAATAAACCACCTGATACATGCCCTTGTGACCACGAGTATTGCTAATACTCATCTCCATCACACCACACAATATATATAAAACAGGAGAAGATGCGATTATCGCTAGGAGATAAGAAAAGTTAAAAAATAAATAAAAAGCCCTCAGACCAAAACAATATAAAACACAAGAAAGAAAGGGAATAATCGCAAAAGGTGATGAAAATGTAAATGCAAAAACGCCATCCGTCAAACATGCACTACGACAGCAAAGATATAAGTAACAACTAATGGGTCCAAGATCGCCAACTAGACAATGGTATGAAACCCTTCTATGACAAATACAAAGGGGTAAAAAAGGAACGTCGCTTTTCTTCGTGGAAAGTCCGAGGCGGGCGTATAACTTCAAGTGTTCGTCAGCTTACATCTATCTGTTTTGTTGGTCTTCCTGTTGTAGCTGCTGTTGCGGCTGTGGGCTCGCCGCCCTACTAACTCCCGGACTCGGTGTCCCCGTGTCAATCCTTAAAACAGGCAAACCCTCCACTCCAAGATTCCTCGTCTCTACAGGACTGGTATAACACGGCGGTGGCCCCCATTCGCCACCATCATACTCTACCGCTGGTGGAGGACCACTTGGGAACGGTGGTGGGGGTAATAGGCTTTCTTCGCTCTGGGGTCTTGGATTCCGCGCATCTGTGCTGGGTTGTGCGCTCCCCATCCGAATAATTTCGTCGCTTCCTCGTCGCTCGGGGGTGCCAGTATCGCTGGCCAGGGTTAATCCGCTCTCAGTGCGACCATGGGCCTGGTAGCCGCTTCTTATGCTGCCGCCGCTTGTCCCCATGGGCGCAGAACCATCGAGGAGAGGTCGGTCCGAGTCCATGCTAGGTCTAACTCTCGTTCCATCATGGCGCGCCACTCCTATCTCAGCATATTGTACCTTTGAAAGCCGGCGCTCTCTCTCGGTAATGCTAGCCAGGGCAGCCATCAAAGTCGCAGCGTTAGCTTGGGGGTCCGGAGGGACCATACGAACGCTGCTGCTGGCGCTTCCGGGTCGTCGCACGGCGGTTGTGATATCTCCGCTTTCTCGAGCAGCAGCCCGCTCAAGTTGCCGCGCTAACCGGATCTCGTAGAGCGTTTGCATATGCTCCTCCCTGCGACTCTCCTCTTCATCCTGATTTTCGGGAAACTCTATCACCACATCTATTCCCCCACGCTCCCCTTCACGGCCTATAGTGCGTTCGCGATCTGCGGCGGCGATGGGTCGGTACTCCGGGAGAGTCATAACGGAGCGGACGCTAGTGTTTCTATCCACGCCTGCACCACCTCCTTGCTGTTGTTGCTGTCGATTCCGTCGTGCAGATCGTGTGGAAGGGTGACGCGGAGTGGAAGGCGGGTTTGTGTAAGTGCCTGGAGACCAGGAACGCCATCGATTCTTTAAGGATTCAGGGAGGAAGCTGGGGGGCTGTGGGCGACTCTTGCGGATGTAACGAAGTAGTAGGTAGAGAAGGAGGAGGAGAACAACGAGACCGACGAAAATTACGGCTATCTGAGACACTGCGTTAGGGCCCAACAAGTAGAGGGGAGGACGGGACAAAGTACGATTAATGCTTCGTTTGGGCCACCATTAAAATCGCGGCGAATATGACGAGGTTGCGGTAATTTCATGGCTGGGCACGTCGCCGCCAGATATTTGATTTCTTGATTCGAGTAATAGGGGTGAATTCGATTCAATTACAACAAGACAGGAGCACAGGAGGGTGTTAAGTATCGGTATGTAGTGTGGAATGGGCGAGATGAGATCCCCGATTCACTGTCACAGCCACACAGCCGGCGCAGCTTAATTGTCCTTGCCGTTGTCGTGAAAGTCGTCGCGTCGTTCGAATGCATGCATGCACGCACCCTCGAAGGAGTGTGATCGTGGTGGGGCCTGGGAAGGGGGTTGACTTCTCGAGTCTGTATGGTTTGTGATGATGTTGGTGTTTATGTTGTTGATAAGATGAAGGTGAGGTGAGGTGAAAGGGCGGCGTGCGGTAGTTGTTCTGGTGGTGGGGATTGTAGGGGTTGAGTAGCGTGCAGGGATGTTTCGGAATGCAAGGCATTTCATTCCTGAAAATAGAAATGCATGTGGGTAAATTCAAGTAAAGTACGTGAATGCAAAGCCGGAGTGTACCACACTCGGGACCGCACCGCCTGCGGTCCTATAGCGGGAGGGACGAGCGAAAATGATCAAGCAGCCACTTTCCCAGAAGTGTATGAAACCAAGGGTAAGCTCGTGGTACATGAATGCTTCACTACGTATCATAACCCTCCCCAGGTGCGCGAGGCGGAAGAAAGTTTTATCCTGCGGTTCTCTTTGGGCCTGGGTTTAATGTTCTCTTGGATTGTGCAATTATGCCTTTGGTACGCAAATCAGTTGTTCAATGATGACTGCTCGGATTCTGATATGGATTGTGCTATGCTAATAGGTTCGAGGCAACAGCAACCAGAGCGAGGCGTCTGTAAAGACGGGGGAGGAAAATCCATCTTCCAACAAGCGGGGGGCCCAAGGTGGGATGGCAAGACGGCGAAGGGAAAGGGGAATGTCCAAGATATCACCCCCAAGACCACCGAAGAAGCTCTTTAAAAGTTGGAATGGATGAGCAAGCGCCTGACGAAACGCCGCAGCATCTTCTATGATATGCAAGAACAGTCCTTCAGGAATGCTACTGGGTGGACCGAGCGTACTTCAACCCCTTCCATCTTCACGAATAGTGTTGCATACGAGACGAGATGAGACGAAATATAAGATAAGCCCGGGCCGACTCGTCTCATTAGCCATCTTATTTCACTCACCCGGAACTACCCTGCCAGATTACCCGGGCCGACTCAACTCATTTGTCTCGCTCGTCCGGGGCCACCCTGCCAGATCGCCCGGGTACTCGGGACTCCAATAAGAGGGGAATGGTAAGTTGAGGCATCAATTTCAAGTATACTTCCTCCTCTATTATCCTACCAACGGGGACCAAGGTCGTCATTCCACTTCCAGCCTCCATGACTCTGATTGAGTTCGGAAAGTGTGTACAGGGATATGTAGTGGTGTCCCGCCCGTCCCGTCTCGAAGCCCGGGACGAGTGCTCTACCCGGGACGGCTCGTCTCGTGTGTAAACTATTTACGAAAGATTTGCAGCCTGTTTCTAATGCCGACGACGGCAATTTGACGGAGATACAAGTAACTGAGCCCATGGTCATCACCCTGTACCATGGGACATATGCAAGCCAGTATGGGCAGATGCTCCCGGAAGGATGCAGGTGTCGAGCTTGCCTTCGGACTTTTCAGCTGGCAGGGCAGTCTAACCACGACTACGCATTGTTGTGGTCAAAACTCAAGGCAACTAGCATGAGGAGGATGTATTTCAAATATGATGAGCTGACATTATCATGTCTATTACTCTTGATCGTTCGACAATTCCAGGAGGCTGAATGGAGAACTCCCGTAATGATCTAAGTATTTATGGTCTATCTCAACCAGTGACAAAAGATAAGAAGCAAAAAACCAAACGAAAAATTATACAACCCCGAAAGCAACTTTGGTCATATCTAGATGTCAGAAAAAAGCCAACTCATTTATGAGGAAATACCTTATTGTTTGCATTACTCACGTAGATGAACCTGAAATTAGGATAATTCACTTCTTGGTGATGCCCATTGAAACTAGATGACAATTCCCTCCATGGAGGAACCTATCATAATTGGTGTTGACTACAGGGTGGTACTCTACATCTCAACAAACCCGCAATATGTATCTCGTCTCGCGCCGCTCATGATCTCATGTGTATAGGGGCTTCGAGAAAAGTCCCGGCGATTAGGTAGTTCCCGCTAATATAGCTGAAGTAGGCGGATACTTTTGCACAACGATTCATGCTAGTTTCAGCCCTGCAACAAGAAGTCGCATCAATTTTTATACATAAGATCGCAAATTTAAGCTTCAACGGCTAGAAAACTTTGTACCCATTTCGTGGATGTTCTTCCTACAGATAGTGATACTTCACCGGGAAAGGCGAAAGAACCAACTACATGCTTTTATTATTAGTACCTTTCTAGTTCCTATCGCAGAGTGCATACTAAGACCTGCAAAGGACTAGGTAATCGGTATGTTCGCATGCCAGCCTCGGGGTGTGTTATCGGAGGTAGGTTCGTGGCGCAGTACTAAGATGTACCCTTCAACGACTCTGAGCCCTAACCCCAACCAACTGCATTAGGAGGTTAAACGAAAGGTCACCTGTAGATTCTCAGGATAGAGGGCCTTCACTTTACTCTGAGGTCGGTCGAGTTTGTCTGGTTGGCGGGTGTAACTATCCTCTACTTGTTCTTTGTCATTAAGGATAGCTTAGAGCCTTGTAATTGGAAAGTTCCTACCTCGTTTAGTATCCACCCACCTGGCATCACTCGGCCCTCTCTCGAGGGCCTGAGAACCTTCCTTTATCCTGACGAAGTTTCTGCCAGCCTTACCACAATGTTTTCCCTTTGGCTGGCAAATAAATACTGGTGTCGTCTCAGCCATTCCGTCATCACCACCTTTGCAACTCTCACCTGGAGACTCGCACCAAATTTGTCGCCAAAATGTCATCAATATCCCAGCGGTACTCTTCTCCATTATAATATCCACTTTCTCACTAACTAGTTAGAATGCAAACAAACCACCCCACTGTCTCTCCACCACCATCTCCCTCGAAACACGGCCCCAGAAGCTTCCCCAAGATGACACAGGGACAAGCCATCGCCCTCCTATTCATCCTGGAGATATACACGCCGCCGCTTCAACCCAAGCCCGCACCATCCCGTCACTGTCACTGCCCTGATCCTCTCAGTCACGAACGTTCCGGCCGCTCTCCGGACGAGCGCCTTTACGCCACCCTCAATTTCCACGAAGCGGTAGTCCTACTCAACAATATTGACAAAATTGTCACACTTCCGCCTAAAGAGAAAAGGCAGCTGGTGTCGCTGTGTCTCGACATCACCTCAGTCGATGAGAAAGCCGCTGGCGCTGGCGGAGGTTGGAGACTAACGACCCAACGCCCCGCCGCGTTATCAGCAACTACCTGGAGCAAATGTGTTAACCTATACCACTTATGCTTGATCTATGGCAGCTCTAGCATTGAACTGTGTGTGCAAATCGCAAACCATATGAGACAAGACGGTATCATAATCCCGAACCCGCATGAGCCCTCGATGCCATACCAATTTGCAGCAACAGAGGCTGGGGGCCGCAGGAACGGAGGACGGGACGAAAACGTCTACTACCGCTTTGGTAAGCTTGTGTGGGAGCTGGTATACTCGGAAGATCTCAGCGACGTATTGTCGTGCCGCGCATGCAGAGTTCTCGGTATGGACTGGGACTGGCTGGTGGCATACGCAAAGGATGTGCGAGCGAAGGAGGAACCAGAGACTGAAATTGACCTCCTTGATGCGCGTGGGGATCCCATGGGAAGCTTCAGACTCGTCAAGAACGCCGATGGCGAAGACGAGGGAGAGTTGGAGATGCAATTGTTTGGGCCCGGGACTAATCTCGATGAGGCAAAGGTTACCGAATCAAGGGCCGAGTTGAGGAGTCGTTTGACACTGGACGAGGTGAAAAGGGCCGAAGCTGCGGCGGTGGCAGCGGGGTGTCCTGCTCTCCCTACTCGCAAACCGAAGGTACCGCCGGGAAATACAACCGGCGCTTTCAAGACAGCTGATGCGGTGCTCAAGAAGGCAGAGAAGTTTCAGTCCCAAATAAAAGCTTGGGCAAAGTGTCGCGAAGACGAAAGGAAGGCCGAGGCGGCCCGCGAGCGCATGATACTAGGAGACTACATGGATTGCGGCGGCAGCAGACAACATCATGGACATTACCCCGGTGGTGCCTTGGGCGATATTCACACTAACACAGGCAAAGTTGAGAATCTAGGAGGGGAAGGAGCTTGTGCAAATGTTGGGGGTGGAACCAAGAACATGGAGGCGAAGAGAAAGAAAGCGACCAAAATGGCAATTGATGTAGCGAAGCAGTTGTCGGAGGTCGAGAGCCGGAGCTTCTTAGGAGTTCTAGATGACCCGTGAGTTGACAGATATGTTCCTCTACCTTAACTAATGAGTAATTAGGGAATTTCTTTCGGATGAGTTTCTTTCACAAATAAAGCTATAAGCGGTGCAAATTGGAGAAGGGACACTACAAACGCAAGCACCACTTAGTTCTAGGTAAACCTCTAGGCAATGTTATAAGAAGGCGTTTGTTTCAGAGATTCTTCTATATAAGCTTTTTGAATCACGGCTACGGTATCTTGTGTGTGAAGTTTCGTTCGGATATGCAAATGAAAGAGATACCCAAATGACACAAATTTCCCTGGTGCAATTGATATGAGGTGTCCCGTATATTCGAATGTTCAAAAATCAGAAGGACGCCGCAAATTTGTGACATGGCATTTCCGACACTCCGCAATCGCCGCCGTCGAACCTCCTTCAATCACATCAGCCATATAACCGCCACTAGGAGCAAGCAAGCAAAAATATAAAGAAGTGTCTTCTTCCATCGTCGGTATTGCACCGAACTTACAATGACTGTGCTATCAAGCAGTCCACAATATCTAATTTCGTCTCGGATCCGGTGAATCAGCGAACGCGACGGCCCCGGAGCTTTAGATCAACTCATTTTGCGGTGAGCTTGCTAGCGTATTGGATGGTGAAGGATTGAAGAACGGCGAGCCGAATGGGGGGTGGCCGATTGGGTTGAATCTGCGGCGCATCTCCGGACCATAATACTTCCGCATGCCCTACATATCACCCGGGTCAAACGGATCACCTACAAAGTCCATAATATGCATGTTGCAGATGCTGAACTTGATACGAATAGCTGTGACTTCCTTGAGTTTCATCCTGGGTTTGAGTACCGCTAGTCCTAACGTCCCTTCTACGAGCTCAACACCCTGTCGTGGGCCCAGTGGTCGACATATCACACATCTCGCAAGTAGGGTGTAGCTATAGATGTCGGCGACTATGAAGCGGTCGACTTCTTCTTCTTGTTCGGGCTCTGGAATCTTACGCACCCCATCAGGAGAGAGTCCATATAAATCTTCGCGGTCGATAAATTTGTGGTTTATCAGGGTTGCCATCTTCGGGATCGAGCTCCTCGCTTATATATTTCAGGTCAGCCCCGATTAAGGGAGCAGTGAGATAACAAAAAGTATAGAACTGCCCTCATCATAGTGGTTGAGATTGTAGCTCTCGTGGACTGAATCATCCGGGTTCAATCGGATCATTTTGCTCACTGAACGTTTAGCTGTTGGCAACCATGTTGTGTCATTTGCTTGCAGGGTAAGCTTGAACAGCCCAAGCTGTTGGGCGCCCGAAATCTGGGGTTTGTTCACTAGCTTCTTGTGGGGGTGTCAGATATTTAAAACCACGTAACTAAGTACCTGAAGTTATTTCTTAGTATGCATTCCGTAGCAACACTACCCCCGCATGTAGAGACGCCGATTCTCGCAGCAGAAATTGAAGCGATTGCGCTACTAGAATGGGTTTGCATGATGTGCCCAGGTATCTGATGACGACTTACAAGGTCTTCCCCGGATCTTCCTGACGAATCATCTAGTATGCAGCTTGATGTGGTTCCTATAATAACTTCAAATATACTGAATACAGATGGAGGATCAACATACTCGAGAACGACGAGTTATGTATGCTGCAGCAAGATTACAATGGCTAATAATAAGTATGGGATACCTACGTGGAGGGATAATACTGCAGGTCAGCACGATGTACCTATCGAGAGCTGGTGATGCAATGATTCGATATGTGGAGAGTGAAGATTATGGAGAAGGTAGAGCTCGAGTGATTTTAATTTAGGGATGGATTGAGGGGTAATGTGCTTATAGACCATCGAGGTGTTCGTCTGTAGTATAGATTACAGGCGAGGGACGAAACGAAGGCTGGAGCGACTGCTTGGTTATGTATTGTGCAGACATCTCTCCAAAGAAGCCACGATTTCGCGAGCATCGAATTTATGGGATGCTACTGCTCGTGTTATTTGATGTTAGTTGGCAATCGTTGTCGGATGGGATTGGACTGTTGTGTGGTCTCAGTCCAGAATATTACACTTGCTGGTGGAGTTTTAGGAGTCGAGTGGTCACTTAGAAGTAACAGTCTGTGAAAGAGCGATAATATCAATTATATCCCCTCCTCATGGATGACCTATCACAGTGTCAGCACTCGTCTTAAGCATAAATATTACCCGTGGGACTCACAGCTGTATCCAAAATCTCCACCCTTCCCCTCCCTTTAGTCTCTGCACCCACAATATCAACAAGTGCTTTATACTTCCCCGGTTCCACGAAACCCGTACACTCCCATTCTCCTGCGGCAAGAAACTCTTCCTCCTCAACAGATTCCACATGCTCCATAACCTTGTCTTTACACTTCTTATTCCCGGTAATCCTCAGCCTCATCCTCGCTCTCGCGATGGGTATAATCTGTGCCGCCACCAACGTCTTAATAGCTTCTAGCGCCTGCGCCTTAGCGCTTTTATTATCTTTTACTCCATGCCAGCCTCCATCCTGTGTCGTTGCCAGCTCAGCAAGCGCTTTCTCCACCATCGAGGCGGTGTAGACCCGCTTGCTCCCCGGGTCAACACATTTTGAGGCAACAATAGAGATCACCTCGGCGTGTAGCTGGTCGAGTTTTGCGGATCGTTCCTTCTCGCCGACCTGGAGCTCGCCCTTTTGTAGAATCTCGCGAACGATATCTGCAGTCTGGGTATTGGCACCAAAGGCCTTCTGAAGATCTGCTTTGGGGGCGAGAGCGCCTTTAGAGACGTTCGAAAAAACTTGGTCGGTTTGGAGGACTTCATCGAGATCGGTTTCACTGTGAGAGTTAGAGCAAGGCGCGGAAGGAGAGGCAATGGAGGACGGACACGCCGGAACGGTACTCAAGTACTTTGTTTTTGTAGCAGGCGATTTCAAAGCGTTTCTTGCCTAAGGAACGTTAGGAGGCGAGGAAAGAGCTGGGAAGCAGAGGCGCGAAGCGACCTTTCTTTAGGCGCACGACGGCGACATTGGTCAAACGGATTTGATTTGAGGGCTGCAAAAGACGGGGTTAGGACGATATATGCAACAGATAGTAAACTGCGGGAGTTACTTGATTTATTCCTACGGGCATGATGTAGGTAGTATGGTTATGGCTGTGGCTGTGGTGATGGTGGAGAGTTGAATTTGCTAGAGACAAGCTAAGCAAGGGCGGGGTGAGTGGGGTGATGATAGATCGACAAGTAATCCCTGCTTGATTGTCAATTCGCAACTCTCAGTACATACCGCCCACCGCCTCTCCTCAACACCGAAGCCATAACAATTTCATTTGAGTGCTGTTGTACTCGGGCGGGGTTCAGGACATCATATTTTCTTGTATTTATGACGGTGAAGAGGAGCTAATGTACAAGCACTTCAAAGGTGCACAGCTGTTGTTTCTCCAAACCCCAAACCCCAATGTGGAGTATTATTGGGATCGCCATTGTCCCGCATAGAACCCTGTCCCCCCCCCACCAGTTCACCTCCATTTGCTCTTCACTCAGCTACGTAACCGAGGTCCAGATGGTGTATGAGTAAATTACTCACGAAGCACCAAAGCTGTTTATTATAAAGTACTCACTTGAGCACCTAGCACTCTTCCTCTCGAGCTTTCTCCGTCACATAATTGCAACATCAAGCTAGAAAGATGTGTCCCCCTTCCGAGGTTTCCATAGACGATGCCTGTGCAACTGTCATGAAGCCTGTCGAGGGTGGAGAGAGCACCACAATGTCCTTCCCCAAGCCTCCTAAGTTCTCAGACAAACTTGCTGAGCGGCAATTCCTCAAAGAGCGCCTCGCTGCTGCCTTCCGGATCTTTGCAAAGTACGGCTTTGACGAGGGAGTTGGTTTGTTTTCTTCGCTCTACTACTCACTACTCCTCAAGACTGATATGGATAAGCCGGTCATATCACTGTCCGCGACCCCGTTGATCTATCAACATTTTGGGTCAACCCCTTTGGAACTCATTTCTCCTTGATCACCGCGTCATCTCTTCTTCACGTCGACCACAGCGGGCGTATCCTTCCCGACTCTGGCCCCCAGCGTGTCCTCAACGCCGCTGCATTTGCGATACACTCTGCTATTCATGACGCACGCCCAGACGTCAATTGTGCTGCCCATTCACACTCCATCTATGGACGTGCGTTCAGTACACTCCATAAAGAACTCGATATAATCACGCAAGACTCGTGCGTCTTCTTCCAGGATCATGTGGTGTACCGGGAATTTAATGGGGTTGTGTTGGAGGCCGAAGAAGGGATAAAGATTGCGAAAACCTTGGGGAGTAAGAAGGCCGCACTGCTGGCAAACCATGGAATTTTGACGACTGGAAAGACGATCGAGTCATGTGTGTTTTGGTTTATGTCGATGGAGAAGTGCTGCCATGTTCAGCTGCTCGCGGATGCGGCAGGGAAGACGGTCAAGGTTGAAGATGAGGATGCTGCTGCGACATGGAAACTTATTGGTACTGAGGGAGCGGGGTGGTTTAGCGGGCTGCCATTGTTTGATGCCATTGATAAGGAGACCAAGAGTGACTACAAGCAATAAGAGGAAGGAGAATAATGATTTGTTTTAAGTCGCTGTTTGACTAAGTACCAATAAGAACTAGTGAAGTCAATGTCAGAGGATGTCTGAACCCAATCGAAGGTCTTAAATTAAGGTTCGGATAGACAGACAGTATCAGTATTAGCATGTGCTCCGCCCATGGTTATGAACTGCCTTGATGGGGACCTTGTGGAGCAACGGGCAACTCTCTCGAAGACTACTTATGTACCTCCCACTCCATCTCACCAAATTCTTTCTCGTCTCTTTCAAACGTCCTCCAAACCTCGCTTCTCTAATCCATTCCATGTGCTGCAGCATTCATCTCATCCATTCGGATCAGATAAGATAAGATAAGATGGTATCTCTTGCGGTAAATTTTTCGCGTCAACTTCAACACTCCCGGCGAGATATATCAACTTTCTCCCCCAACTCTCAGCCTCTTCAGCCATATACCATGAGGAATACGGCGATCCTTCGTTCCCAATGCCGGTCATTCCGGGTCGTTCCTTCCTTTGCACCCGTACGGAGTAGTTTGAGGTTGTCTATGAGAGCTCCCCGGTCGAGCTACACCGCCGCCACATTACGAAGAGCAGCTTTGCCAGTGGCATTGAACAGAGTTGATGGTTACAGATATAGCTCTGGTGCGGCGGCAGCAGCAGCGGAAGCGTAAGGGTTTACGGTTAAGGTTGCGCCAATTGACTGTTGACAATAGTGTTAGACCAGATACCGAAGCCGATACCGGAGAAATAGCACTAGAAGATATCATTGCAAGGCTTGATCCGGCTGATGCGAAACGGCTGAACCGGGTGCGGAACATTGGTATTGCAGCACATATAGACTCCGGAAAGACGACCTGTACCGAGCGTGTCCTCTTCTACACCGGCCGAACGAAAGAGATTCATGAAGTTCGCGGCAAGGATGGTGTTGGCGCAAAGATGGACTCTATGGATCTGGAGAGAGAAAAGGGGATTACTATTCAATCTGCGGCTACGTTCTGTGATTGGATAAAGAAGGATAACGCCGGCATCGACGAGAAGTATCACATTAACTTAATTGATACTCCTGGACATATTGACTTCACAATTGAGGTTGAGCGAGCTCTCCGTGTGCTGGATGGTGCTGTTATGGTTCTGTGCGCCGTTTCTGGAGTACAGAGTCAGACCATCACAGTAGACCGACAAATGAGACGTTACGATGTTCCCCGAGTCTCATTCATCAACAAGATGGACCGTATGGGAGCAAATCCATGGAAGGCGGTTGAGCAAATCAACAAGAAGCTGAAGATTGCCGCCGCATCGCTGCAGGTTCCCATCGGAGTTGAGGATGACTTCTGTGGAGTTGTGGATTTGATCGAGATGAAGGCAATCTACTTCGAGGGTCCTAGGGGGTATGCTACAGCACTCCGCACCAACTCACCGTCGACTAATAGAGCTACAGAGTCCACGTAGTGATAAAAGATGAGATCCCCGCAGATTTAAAGGATCTCTGTGACGAGAAGCGTGGAGTCTTGATTGAAACCCTCGCTGACGTCGACGACGAAATCGCGGAAATCTACCTCAATGAAGAGACGCCATCAATTGATCAGATTAAAGCGGCCATCCGCCGTGCCACCATCGCTCGCAAGTTCACTCCAGTTGTCATGGGCTCTGCTCTCGCCGATACTGGAGTACAGCGGATGCTTGACGCAATCATTGACTACCTTCCAAATCCGGCTGAAGTCCCGAACTTTGCGCTCGACCGTAGACGCAATGAAGCCCGCGTTTCGTTGGTTCCTTATAATAACGCACCCTTTGTTGGGTTGGCTTTCAAGCTCGAAGAAGGAAACTACGGACAGTTGACATACATTCGTGTATATCAAGGCACACTGAAGAAGGGCATGAATGTGTACAATGCCAAAACAGGCAAGAAAATCAAGGTTCCGAGGATCGTCAGAATGCACTCGAACGAAATGGAAGATGCACTTGAGATTGGCGCTGGCGAGATTTGCGCAGTTTTCGGTGTAGAGTGTTCCTCCGGTGATACCTTCACGGATGGAGGTCTCCCTTACTCAATGGTTTGTCCTCACCCCCAGAGTATATAAAACACACACTGATATGAACAGACTACAATGTTTGTCCCAGAACCTGTCATCTCCCTCTCCATCAAACCCAAAAACAACAAAGAAACAGCGAACTTCTCTAAAGCCATGAGCCGATTCCAACGTGAAGATCCCACCTTCCGTGTTCACGTCGACGCAGAATCACAAGAAACCATCATTTCTGGTATGGGTGAGCTGCATCTCGATATTTACGTCGAGCGTATGCGCCGCGAATACAACGTCGACTGTATCACCGGACAACCGCAGGTCGCATACCGTGAAACAATTACTGAACGCGTTCCCTTTGACCACACTCTCAAGAAGCAAACTGGTGGTGCCGGAGATTACGCAAGAGTTATGGGATACATGGAACCCACCGGTGATCTAAACAAGAACCACTTTGAGCATCAAATATCCGGTGGATCGATTTCTGAGAAATTCTTGTATGCCTGTGAGAAGGGATACATGTCTGCCTGTGAGAAGGGCCCTATTATTGGTCATAAAGTCTTGGGAGCAGCTATGGTAATCAACGATGGTGCAACACATATGACCGATTCTTCAGAGATGTCTTTCAAGATTGCTACCCAGCAGGCTTTCAGGAAGGCTTTCATGGCCGCGCGGCCCGTTGTGCTCGAACCATTGATGAGGGTTGCGATCTCTGCTCCAAATGAGTTCCAGGGAGCAATTGTTGGTCTTATGAATAAACGCAATGCCGTCATCGAGGAGTCAGACATTGGTGTGGATGAGTTTACACTTACTGCTGCGTGTTCACTGAACGCAATGTTTGGGTTCTCATCGCAGCTGAGAGCAGCCACGCAAGGGAAGGGGGAGTTTACAATGGAGTTTAGTCATTACTCACCTGCACCTCCACAGATGCAGAAAGAGCTGATAGCGAAACGTGAGAAGGAGCAGCAGGAGAAGTTGAAAGCCAAGAAATAAGTGATGTTTGGTGGGTAGGAAGGAAAAATTGGTGTTCTTTTGGGTTGGTTTACGGGGTTAGGTTCGGTTCGTGTACTATATCTCTCTTGCTTGTTCGTTTGTAACGATCTGCGATCTTGGTTGAAAAGGTTGTAGGTTGGATGAAACATGGATGGATTGGAATGTGACACTCTAGATAGACATTATAGAGTACATACTTAGATATATCGGATCGCTGGCATTGCTTGGATGGTCTTCTCCACTTTTGTTTGCTTTTGTTTAGACGATGCTATAGGTGGCCAATTCGAGGTAATGTGAGTGGTCAATTGTCAACTTGAGGTGGCCTCGTATTTGCAGTAGCACAGGGTTATGCGATGAGTACAATTTCTGTAGGTAGAGATATCAGTACCAACTTCTCGGGTTAGATTGCGCTTGTGCCTTCTAGGCACTCAATCTGATCGTATCCGGTTTATTTGTTGCGCTGCAGGTGGTATATGCAACTCGACGATGGTCTTTTATTCGTCCTGGGTCGCATAGAGCCTAGCACGGGGGAGAGTGGGCAAATAGAAGCAACTGATCTGGCGTCTTGTGACGTACAAAGAAACCGAATGCGGTCAACTTATATGGTATGTAAAGTACACATTCTGCAGAAGAGATGAGGGGCAAGGGTTTCGATTTATATATATCTTGGTATCTGACACGCGCCTTCTGCGATGCACTCCACCAATGAGCGAAAGCATTAGTTTTATGGACTCCAAAAAAGCATCTACCGTGCGTCTGAAACTCGTATTCGAAATATTCGGTCCAAATTTACGCCGCAAAGTAGGTGCCATGAAGCTTCGAAGCCAAAAGAGATTCGATTCAAAAACTCCACTTTTCATCCCATTGTCCTCATCATCATTATCATCAAGTAACTGCTGCTTTAACAGAATCTTCGAACTAAACAATGCCATTTTATTTGAAGAATGCGGGAGTGGGCGAGGTCGAACTGAAGGAAGCCCCAGTGTTGGAGCCGGAAGAGGGCCAGATATTGGTACACATCATCGTCAAACTAGTACTACCGTTAACTAAACCAAAGTCTAGGTCAAAGTGGTGGCCGTCGCTGGAGTATGAAATTCCCGTCCTGTAACTAGTCCTGAAGCTCATCGTGCTTCTCGCTCTACAGAATCCGGTTGACCGGTAAGCACTTGTTGCACTCGGAGTTAGTTATTCTTGCTAATAGTCGTACGCTGGCAGAGAACTCAACAATTTCCCGGGGCAAATCGTGGGCACTACTATCGGCCATGAATTCGCGGGCACCGTCGTGTCACTCGGACCCGGAGGCACCAAGTTCCAACCCGGCGATCGAGTTGCTGGTTTCGCTCTCGGAAGCCTCACTGAAAACCTCCATTTGGGCGCTTTTGGAGAGTACTGTATTGGCTGCGAACATGTCACTTTCAAGATACCTGATGGGATGAGTTACGAGGAAGCAGCGACTCTACCGACTGCTCTCATAGTGTCTGGATTAGGTTTGTATCAAACACTAGGAATTCCCCCTCTAGGAAACTCCGACAGCCAGAAAGAGCCGGTAGGTTGAAGGAGCTCTGCTCAAGTTCTGCTTTCCTGACAATGTGTGAAGGTCCTTATCTGGAGTGGGAACAGCACTATGGGTTCCATGGCATTGCAAGTAGGTCTTCACACTGCCCTAAGTTGGTTGAAAGTAATTGTAACGCACCGGTAAACAGTTCGCCAAAGCGTCCGGGGTCTCCCCAATACTAACTACGGCTTCCCCCCGAAATTTCGATTTGGTCAAGTCCTATGGAGCAGACTTCGTTGTCGACTACGTTAGAGCCATCTTTCGTGATAATGGTTATCGCTCATGCTGAAGTGAAATACAGAATGACCCTGAGTTTGCCAAGAAGGTGAAGGATTTCACTGGCAACAAGCTCGCAAAGGCATTGGACGGTTATGCATCAGGTGACTCGGCTGAAAAGATCACCGAATGGTGAGACGTCTATTGTCCTTCATGTTAAATGGGGGCTAACTTCATTGTCAATGTAACAGTATGGGCGAACAGGGCGGAATCGTAGTTTGCTTGAACCCTCCAGAGTCGGACAAACTTAGGCCTGATGTCAAATACGAATTCATCAATACGTACCTATTCACCCCCTTACTCCGTTTAGGTTGATGTCTAACCATTCGCCCGGTTCAAGCTTCACGGTTTTCGGCGTTCCTTTCACAATCTTTTCCTTCCAAGTCCCAGCAGCTCCACAGATCAAGTATGCGGTGCTTTTCCCTCCTTATGTTTGGGCAACTAAAAGTTTATTCATAGGGACTTTATTGACAACTGGCTTGCTACCGTCGCGGTCCCGTTGGTCAATGCAGGCAAAATTAAACCGCATCAAGTGAAGGTGATGCCCGAGGGGCTGAAATCAGTTAAAGCTGGGTGGGATCTTTATCGCGATAAGAAAGTTAGTGGGGAGAAGCTCATCTATCGCATTGGTAAGTTTGTTCCTTGTCTCTTGGACTCGCAGGTGAATTAATATATTAGCGGATACACCTGGTGTTCAAGCGTGAGACCCACCTCCATGAGATACGCTATTAGGAGAGGCATTGTTTCTTTGTTGCTGCAGTATAGCTCTCTATTGAGAATTAGAGTCTATCTTGGAAAATGGAAAGTGTGGGCATCATCGTCTACCTGTCACTCGTGATGTTCATCTCATGTGTCTGCATTCTTACGTCGAAAATCCGTTGCTCTATGATTCTGCACACATTCAACTCTCCCAATCCCGGCACGTGCAGGACCTTGGAAATAAAAACGCTGTTGGTTGGAGTTATTGATCGCCAACCCTAAGCCCTAGTTAGTCTATAAAAAGTTAGCGTGAACTTGGGGTGAATGCCTCGCTAACGTATCCAAGCTTCCCTCGGCTTCTAACGACATCATCTATCGAACACCTCCACCGTCATCATCACCGCTATCCACCATGGCGGGCAAGAAGCAGGCAGGTGAAAGCAGCAAAAAGGCTGTGGGAAATGCCCAAAAGGCCGCCGCAGCGCAAGCAAAAGCCGATGCTGAAAACGCAAAGAAAGCCAAGGCTGAAACTGCAGAGTGGGAAAAAGGCGCAAAGAGCAACGACAAGAAGTACGCACCTCCTTTACGCTATTCTGTAAAGTAAGTTATCACTAATGCCTAAGCTGGATCGAATAGGGAAGCAGCCGAAGCCAAAAAACGAGAAGCCGCCGCAAAGAAGGCCGAGAAGGATAGATTACTTGCAGAAGAAGAAGCTGCGCTTCCGTCCAAACCGAAAAGCGGAAAAGCTCCCGCCAAGCGAGGTGGTATCGACGGAGCTTTAGCCTCCATCAACGCGTCCGGTATCGACGATGCGCTCGATGCTCTTACTCTCACCAGCGACGGCAAGGTGGTAGCTGTCGATCGACATCCCGAGCGGCGGTATAAAGCTGCATATAATGCATATAAGGAGCAACGGTTGCCTGAGGTTAAGGAGGAACATAAGGGCTTGCGGCTGAACCAGATGGTTGAGCTCATCAAGAAAGAGTTCGATAAACACCCGGACAACCCTTTCAACCAGACTGGAGTTGTAGCACATAATGCAACGAAGGAAGAGGTCGAACAAAGGAGGAAGGAAGAGAAAGAAAGAATTGAGAAGAGGTTGGTTGGAAAGTGAGTGCTTGTGCTTGGTTATTGTGATGGGATGAATGATTTCATTGGCAAAGAGGCGGTAACGCTGTTTCTGGCGCCAAGCTTCTTTTCACACTCCTGCGGGAGGGTCATAGAGCCTAATATTCCACGCAATTCCCTTTCAACTGTCTGTCAGCTAGATTGATGTTGATACTTATTGTGATATTATACTCTCTTTGTTATCTTATCTCGATGATCGGCCAGGTTGTCTTGGCCTTATACCACGCACCAACCTCCCAAACACGTCTAACAGTACATGGTACCTAAACTAACATTCGCGCTCAAACACAACGAACACCTTCTACAACGCTTTACGAAAATCACAATTAGCAACGTCAACGTCCATGCCAATGTCCATGTCAACATAATAATAATACCTGTTCGAGTACCCTAAGACACTGTCTGTCTCTACCTGAAGCGATTGGCACAAGTACTTAGTCGTTTTGACGCGTCGAAAAGAGAATCCTACCCCTCCGGAGTTCTACCCATACAAAAAACAGCAAGAAACTACTTCACAACATAGTCCCGCAATCTTAGCCATCGATTCATCCAGCGGCGGCAACTATTACCACCCTTCTTCTCGATGTTCATTCCCCGCTCCCTGTTCTCCTCTGCATACTCCCACCTCAAATCGCACGCGCACCCATCAACAACATCGGTTTTGATCCTCTGTGCCCTCGACGCCGACTCGCTTTGTGCCGCACGTATTCTCGCCTCTCTTCTAAAACGCGACTACATTCTGCACCAGATCAAACCAGTAGCTGGGTACCAAGACCTCGAAAAAGTCAACGAGACGTTAGTGAAGGGTAATGAGGAACTGAGGTTCATTATCTGCCTGGGCATGGGGGGTCTAGTGGATCTTTCGGCGTTCTTAGAACTATCGCGAGGCGGAGGCGACGACGGGGTAGAGTGCTGGATTATCGACGGGCGGAGACCGTGGAATTTGTACAATGTCTACGGTGGAGGAAAGGACGGGGATGATACGGTTGCTACTCGAGGCGGGAAAGTTATTGGAGGTCGGTATGGTGTTGGGGATAGCGTTGGTGGTATTAAGTGTTTTGATGACGGCGATATTGCGGAGGAAATGGAACAGGAAAAAGGCGCGTTCAAGGCGCTTATTGAAATGCCGGAGGTGGACGATGACAGTGACAGTGATAGCGATGACGATGACGATGATAACGAGGGAGAGCCACCGAGTGAGGACGAGGAAGGAGACGGCGGCGTCAGGTTGGATTTGGGCGGTGAAAGGAAGAGTAGTCAGAACAGCAGCCGGAAACGCAAGAGCTCAGACGAGTTGATGGATGATAGTGACGAGGAGGACAGGGGAAGGCGATCTCGTCGGGTTCGCAGAGACAGCGACGTGGTATTTATCTCCTTAGTGATTAATGTCCTTAGATGCCCTTGACTGACGTATACAGTCCTCTGACCCATCTACTCCTGTCTTACACAGACACACCCTCCTCTCGCACGCTTCCTCACGTCCTCTCGGCTCCTCGCCGCCACCTTTGCGTAATCCAAACGACGACGATCCCATTCCTACATCCCCGTCACAGCACCTCCCTTCAGAACCGCCCCTCCCCCTATACGTCGCTTCCGCCAAATCTCTCCGCCGTAAACTCCGCCGATTACGAAGAAAACATGAATCAACGATCGCAAGTTACTACTCTCAAGGCACTTGGTATGGAGAGCCTATCTCCAGTCTTCTATATTCTCTCGCCGCCGATCTAGGAAGGGAGGATAATGACATCCTCTGGCTTTCCATCGTCGGTGTTTGCGCCGGTGAAACCTATGGCCGCACCATTAGTTCGGGTCCTCCCCGGCGAACTGGAGGTGGATGGGGTGCCGACAATCGCGAAGATCAGATCCGTGGAATCCTCAAGGATGAAGTCCGGCGACTTAACCCTCCAGATCTCAACCAGACAGGTGCTATGAGCTCTGGAAATGCAAATGGAGTATCTGGAGTGACGGCGCTACAAACTACCGCCAGATCTCCCTCAGATACGAGCATCCGCATCAGCCCTGAGTATCGGTTTATGTTGATTCGCCACTGGTCGCTATATGATTCCATGCTGCATTCTTCGTATCTAGGAACAAAACTACACATATGGTCTGAACATGGCCGGAAGCGTTTACACAAGCTGCTGGCAAAGATGGGCTTCAGCTTGAGTCAATGCAAACAGAACTACACACATATGGATATGGATTTGAAGCGGTCATTGAAAGAAAAGCTAGAACGATACGCACCTCTCTATGGTTTAGATAGCGTCGTCAAAGAAGGATTCGTGCGTTGCTGGGGATGGCGTGGTTGTCTCAGTGCCGCAGATGTTGCATACGTCGTAGGAGGCATCCTAGAGGTGGGAAAAGGCCAGAGGGCGGGGCGCCCGAAGGGTACCGACCCTAACGACGAAGTCAGCGAAGAAGTAGGACGTCTAGAAGAAGAAAAAGAAGTCGAGGAGTGGATCACTAACTTCTGGGATGCCTACGACGCTCTTACAAGGTTTGCTCTCACTCGCAACCCTAGCCCCACAGGCTAACATCAGAGAATAGTGTCGAGCAGTTGAAATCAGCTCTCCCGATAGCGATGAATCTTCACCGAGCCATCTTACGTACCGGAACAGCTCTAATTGAGAAACGTCAGATTCGCCTCCTTAGAGCCTTTCGCCTTGCGGTTGTCAAAGAAGGCCCAGACCTCCCTGTGTTTACACATCCCAATGCACTCTCGAAACTGGCGCTTTGGATCTCAGAAGCAATCATGGAGCAAGAGCGCGAAGCGTCAAAACGGAAGCATTTGCCACTTGTGGTTGCCTCTCTCAACGAGCGGAGAGGTGTATATGTAGTTGTTGGTACAGCAATAGGCGCGGAGGTTGCAAACTCTCTCAAAATACAGAAGAAGAAAGAGAAGAGTGCAAAACAGGTCGAGAAGGAAGAGAAGCGGCGGAAGAGGGAAGAGGAAGGACTAGATGATGAGGAGGAAGAAGAGGAAGAAGAGGAAGAAGAGAGCGATGATGATAGCGACGACGAGGGTGAAGAAGAGAAGAGAGGTGGAAGGAATCGGTTCGGCATAGCGTTTCAGGATGTGGCAAACAGTACCCAAGCGCGGATCAGGATTGATAGCTTTGAGGCTACAGTAGTCGAAGTTAAGAAGGAAGACCTCGCTGGGTTCTTAGAAGGGCTTTCTCTAGGACTTTCTCTACAGTAATTAGGTTGATTGGCTAGTTCATGGTGGTGGGCTAGTTGGGCCGGTGAAAGATTGATAGATGTGTGGGGTTGGTCTGAGTTTACGATGACTTTCTTGTGAATACCTTAACCGGTTTAGTCTGGCTTTTTGGCTTTTTGAGTGTGTCTGTAGGGTCTTCTGCGAGTCCAACGGGTCTGTTTATTGTTTCATTTGGACTTTTGTTTGTGTTTGCATGGAAGAGCGGAGCGGGATGTTGGAATGGGTATAAAACGGGTGATATCGATGTACTTTTACTACCTTGCCTTCTTTTGTTTGTGATAACCTTCTCTATACTTCTTGTAGCGTGGAATTGTACTATAACTGCTTGACTAGGCGTAGGTGTTGCTTTTGCTTTGCGGGTGCATCTTACTAGGCACACTTCCAGTTGTGCTCTGAGAGGAAACCGGGACCCGCCAACTTCAAATTGGTGATAAACATTAATTAAGTGAAGAGTTCGAACTCATCGTCAGTTCTGTAAGGCTGGGCTTGTGCCCATCACCAGGCTGGACTCTTTCTGATGAACCCCAATGGCGGTTTGATTATGCCATCACAGAATGTGTCGATAAGGATCCATTATACTTACCTAGATGTTAATTGTAACTGCCGTTACGATTTAATTTGATCGATTCAATGCTCCGAATTCCAAGTTTTATTTATTGAGTGATGTTCTGTGTCCCAAGGACTTGGCGTCGGCCATTCATATTTATCTTCCTCTTCCTCTCGTAACATCACCTTCCTCCACCAGAACGCCTCGGGAAAGTCAAAACCGACTGATGCTGAGAACTACACCCCTATTCCAACAGACTCACCATCTCTGTCCCTCACATCTGGTAGCTACCGGATACTAATTGTGTCTAGTCACTGCCCTCACAAATGCTAGCTGGGTCGAAGAGCAAGTGCTGGAAAAGTGAGCATGGAGTTTCTAGACTTTTGTGTTCACGAGTACTCTTAGTGGAGCTATGAATGGGTGTCTTCCTAAGTGTCGATTGTATGGCGAGAACAGAATTGTGTGATGACTGGTGTAATAACCCCAGCCCTCATAACTTACCTCATATTCGTTAGTCATGACACCGATATCTATTTCCATCACGTAGAATCTCTAACCAATCAAAGTTTCTAGATCGCCCTTAAATATCCTCGATTGGCTAGAGCTTTCAGAGATATCGGCGACTGGGTTTAAGTGAGCGGAGCTCGGATATAGCCACTCGCTTCAAAACACCAACCCGCATTATCTCACCGCTCAACATCCAACATTAAAAGCACCGCAATAGAACTCAGCAATCATGATTTATCTGTATAAAAATCTACCCATGTTACATCCCACTAGCGATGACACAAGATATAGATCACCACGACAGCTCGGTGTCATTGACGCACGCCAACGAACGATCCTCACGAATATCCCACAATACCGGGAAACTGGATCGACCACTGGAATCTATCAAAGTTTCACCGAACACCGCCGGGATTATAAGAAATGAAAATTCAGATGCATTTGAGATGGGCATGTCGGAGAAGTCATCGTCCATTTTCCGGGGTATGCTACACGAAGTGTTGTATATCATTGTAGTCACTGCGGCACAACTGATCACAGTACGTACAGTCTCCGTGTTTTCATTCGGAAATGATGTGGCTAAGATATATATTACAAGTAGCAAGCAAACCTCGGAAACACCATCATGCCGCAGGCGGTGGTGGCAAAAGGCCTGGGAATTGCAAATAAAGTAACGAACCAAAGTTGGTTTGTAGCAAGCTATTCGTGTACTGTCGGCACTTTCGTCCTGATGACTGGCCGTCTCGGTGATCTTCACGGTCGTAAGAACTTCTTCTTGATTGGATTTCTCTGGCTTGGGGTTTTCAACATCGGAATCGGCTTTGCACGCAATCATATTGTCTATGATATCCTTCGGGCACTTGCAGGAATTGGGCCATCAATTATGATGCCCAATGCTGCAGGACTTTTGGGCGGCGCTTGGCCAGACACAAAGTCTAGACATGATCAGTCACGGAAGGTGCTCGCGTTTTGTATCTTTGGGGCTGTCGCGCCTGCTGGTTATGTCTTGGGCTCGGCATGGGGTGCAGCCGTGACATATACTGGCTTGTATTGGGGATGGATCTACTGGAGTATGGCAATAGTATGTTTCGCATTTACAGCAGCTGGGTGGGCCGTGATACCAAATATACGAGAATTGAACGGAAAAGGCGAGGGGGGCGTCGATTACCTGGGCAGCACATTTGGAGTTGCTGGTTTAGTGCTTGTGTTTGTTTCGTTGAAGTATGTTCTTCTTCACCACCTTTCTATGAACTCGCGCTGATAAGAAACCAGCGGTGCCCCAAGTTTCAGCTGGAAAGCACCCATCACCCCAATCCTTCTCGCCTTGGGTATCCTCTCCCTTGGTATCTTTTGCTATATCGAACTTAAAGTTGAGCATCCGATTTTACCCATGAGCATATTCAGCTCTCCAACCTTTTCCGCGGTCGCCATCTCTCTGTGCGCGGGATGGTCCTCATTCGGGGTTTTCCAATACTACGGCCCTCATTTCGTGGTGCAATTCCGCGGCGTTTCCCCTCTGATGGCATCGCTCCAGCTACTCCCCTGCGCCTTGGTCGGCATTGTTGCCTCTATAGTTGCCGTCATGCTCCTTTCTCGTGTCCCGGGTTACATCATCTTCGGTGCCTCAATGCTGTCCTTTTTTGTTGGGCAGCTTCTGCTCGCCTTCACTCCGGTAAATCAAAGTTATTGGGCAATGTCATTCCCCACCTACGCCATCATCTGTTTCGGGCCAGATCTGTCTTTTGCTTGCGCTTCTCTGATTGCCAGCGACAAACTAAAACCGGAGCAGCAAGGTGTGGCAGGGAGCTTCGTCAACACGGTTATAAACTATTCTATTGCGCTTGGGCTAGCAGTGGTGGGGAATGTGGAGGCCAGCGTTAATGATGGCGGGAGGAATAAATTAGCGGGGTTTAGAGGGGCATTCTATACGGGCATGGGGTTGGCGGCATTGGGAATTTTTTTCACGGCAGTGTTCTGGAAGGGAATGGCAAAGCGACATAATGCAGATTGAATGTAGCTAATTCTTAGAGAATCTAATTGAATCCCTCAGCTTCATTCGATCATACGCTCCGCATTCTTTGGACAGTACTCTCTACCTCATCACCCCGCCCTGTTCGCCATCCCAGATTTCCCTGGACTTGAGGAAATGTGCTTCACAAAATTGCGGGAAGGAGATGCAAGAGTCTACCTCTGGCACATAGAAAAAATCTACAACAACGAATCCTCCTAGCGAAAGACCCTAGAGCCAAACCAAAATGTAGCAGACGAAGCAACCGAGAGAAGCACGAGAATGGAGGAAGCATTTTTCCGCCAAAAATACCCCATTACATGACTCCCGTGGATATAAAGATATGTGGATAGGACAAAGTTTAGAACTTATCTCACGACCTCAAAGACCCTTTCGTGTGACCCGTCCATGGGTCGTCTTACGACCTTGTGGATAAACCCTTGTAGATAAAGTTTAGGGCGTGATAAAGGCAGAACTTGAAATTAAAGTTTTATCCTCGGAGTCGTGTGACGGAAAAATGCTACCATGGAAGTTCTCTGGTGCAGTAAAGTGGTCAAAATACCATTTCAATGATGTTGTGCATGAAATTAATGGAATTGGGTAACTTCATGTACACCAACACCCAATTTCAGTAGTTATACACCACATCAGCTTGGCACCACAACATCATGTACCAACTAGTGGAATTCAGTGTTTATGCACATGAATTAGGAATTTTGGAATTTGATGCATGATTTAGGAAATTCAGTATTTAATGCACATCAGGTTCCAAAAGTTATTCATGTGAACCGGCACCAAATTCCACAAGTTCATGCACGACATTGTCAGCTATATATGACATCATACTACAATATCGTTAAATTCACAACGTCATACATAGAAATAGTATTTTGACCACTCTACACTGCCATAAAGTTCAGGGTGTTTGTCGTTTCTAGCAGGTTAGGGTTTAGAATTATCTCCTGAAGACAACTACTCATCTACCTTATTCCTTCCGTCACGTCTACTGCCACTTTAAAGCTTGTTAAAAGTGCATGCTGGTACATATCTTAGGTACATATAATCAGTCACTCACAGTAGTTTTTTGCTCCCAAACCATAGTAAATACTTGGAATCCTTCTGTACGTAGCAACCCATCGATACCCATGATATCGTTCTTTCTATGATCCCAAACCATGTAACACTTAAAATAACAAAATTAATAAAAAAAACACATCGCATTATACTGGGTAACATGCAAAAAGCAGAGGTATGATAGATAGATAGCACCCACACACACACTGTCTCTCACCCTTTCAAAAAAGAAACACAATAAATGAACCCATTCTACTCCCCTAGCCCAACAAAGTACAAACACGAACACAAGGCGAAGGAAGGAATTCTATGACCGACTTCTATCGAAGAACCAAGAACTCCGTTTGTTCTGTTGCCCCTCCTGCTGGGCCGAACTACCTACCGTCCCTGAGAGTACAGGAATAACTGCTGCATCACCCCCAGGTGTGGTGACACCACCGCCTCCACCTCGTAACGGCTTCGCGATTCTGCTGCCCTGGAAACTGAATTGTGCGGGATTGCCAAGTCCTTTTGTCCCAATCTTGGCCGCCTCCAGTCGGTCTTTGACGGCGGTAAGTTGCGTTTCGAAGCTAAAGTGAACATCAGCAAATGTAAGAATATAAGGCAAGGCCCCGCATACCGGTGATTTGCCGCTGTTAGCTTTTCCTGTGAATCCTGCAGAAGACTCTCTAGGCTCTGGATGCGCTCATTTCTAGCAACTAGCTTCCTCTCCGCAATTGCAACCTCCTTCTTCAGCCCAGAGTTCTGTTCCACCAGCTGTCTCTGGACATGGGTCAATTGTTCCAGATTTCGTTCCAAAAACGCCATCTTCTTCTGTTGAGCTCGACTATTTGATGATCGCAAGACGTTATTATACTGCTCCCTCGTTTCATCGAGCGAGATTTCCAACTCCACCACCTATAGTAAAGGAGATACAGTGAGCAAAAAGTTATGAAACCCCTGGGATAAAGAAGCAATCCTACCCGTTCGCACCGGTTTTGGAGATCTCGCATCAAGCTTTTCTTCATCTGATCAAAGTCTGCAATTTGCTGAGCAACAGTCTTCCCATTCGGGAGCGCGCCATTGGCACCTGACTTTGCCCTTCTTTGCAAATCTTCCACGCTAGCCTTCAACTTCTCATTCTCTTCGCCCTTCCTGGCGATGTCCTGTTTTAAGTCTTCCAGCATCTGCGTCTCGAAATCCCTCTTACTCTTATAGGTCTCCTCCAACTTAGCCTTTATCTCGGCGGTGCCGGCCTCGCCGACAGCTCCTTCGAGAATTGATGCATACTCCTTCTCCAAAACAAGAAGACGCTTCTCAAGTTCTTCTTTCTTCCTGAACGCGGCTTCTTGCTCTTCGGTTCGCTCGCTGAGTGAGAGCTCAGCTTGCCGGATAATCCCCTGTGTTTCCAAAAGTTTAATACGAAGGTCCTTGAGGTCGTCAGTTGTAATCTCGTCACCGGTAGTCGAGTGGTTCATAAGGTAGTCCAATCGCTCGATGACTTCGCGAATCATTCGTTCATTATCCGAAAAGACCTCCCCTCCCAAATCAAAGCCAGCCATCATCTTTGCCATTCTCTCCGCTTTCTTCTTCTCCTTTTCGTCAAGTTGTGCGGATGCATCCTTGGTCTGCATTTTGACGTCCAGAAGTTGTTGTTTCATCTCGTCCAATTCTGTCGTAAGCTCTGAATTCGCTTCCTTCAAGCCGTCCATGGTGATCTGCGCCTCCTTGCTCTCGAATGAGACCTTTTCGAGCTGCATCTTCAACTCATTGACATCGCTCGAAAGCCGCTCATTGTCTTTGACAGTCTTGGTGTCGTGCTCCCTCAAAAATGCCAATTCCTCGCGGGCTTCCCTCAACGCCTTCTCTGCAGCAGCAAGCTGCGACTCTTTATCCGAAAGCTGGTCTTGAAGTTCGTTCTCCCTTCGCAAGAACTCGTCCCTTTCATCCTTTTCAATTGTTACCGGCGTTGGCGCTCTAGTTGTTTCTGCTCTACTGTCCGGCCGTGACGGTGTTGGGGATTGACTGAACTCTCGTTCAGCAAGCAGTTTGGAGGGTGTCTCCGGCCTTCGCTGTTTGTTGTCTGGTTTTGCGGCAGTATCGATCTTAAGCGGCGGAATCCACAGCTCCTTTGGTACCTTATCACCACTTCGCCACGTTGTAACCTCTCCTTCAAGCGATGCAATATACTGTGTATAAGTGATGTTTTGCCTTTGCGCCTTGTTGAGCAAGGCTTTGAGTTCCGCGGGTGAGAGCTCGGCATTGATTTTCGCTTTGTTCTTGATAGCTTTGGCGCGCATACCGAAGCGCAGAGTAGAGAGTGTCTCATCATCATTGTAAGAGGAAGGCGAGCAATTGATGATAAGTGTTGTCCGAGAATTACCTCCGAGTGACTCTTGCAGAATTCGGGTTAGCTTCGAATCACGATACGGAACGTGTGTTGATTTTCCATCTGTTAAATTGTTGATGACCATTCCGAGGGCCGAAAGCGACTTATTGATTTTCTTTGCCTCTTCCAGTGTCTGTCCGGACGCCCCTGTTTTCCCAACCTTTTCGGAACCTGCAAGATCGACAAGGTAGAGTGATCCGGTTTTCAAAGAACCCGTTTCCACGTTTTTCTGGTTGATAGTAATGACGAAGATTGAGTGAGACCGAGACGATTCCTGGTTCATGTTTGTAGCTGCAACTGCTCTTGCTGAACCTCCTCGTCTCATAACCTCATATACTTCGTCCACACTTGAGACATAGATTTCCAACAATCCTTTAACATACACCCCTCGATTCTTCTCCTCGTGCACCGGGAGATTGTCGTTGACTGGGTTCAACAGATCGCGAATCCTCTCCATGTAGATTTCCATATACGATACCCGCACGGTATATTCGATGTTTCCAGGTGATATTAGGATGGATTCAAAAATCTGTGCTACTATCCGAGGGATGATACCCCTCGTATCTTCGTTCTCAATGTCGCCAGCTCCCATCATGGTGAAAGACTTTCCGGCACCAGTCTGGCCATACGCAAATACAGTTCCATTGTAGCCGTTTAAGATATCGTCCACCGTGGGTTTAATCGAGAAATCGAAGATATCCTTTTGTTTAGATTGCATGTTAAAGACTCTATCGAACGTGAAGGCACCGGCGGCCTCTTTGCCCTGCACACAGACGAAAGAGTCAGTACGTGAGCAATCAGCAGGTGGCATTGAAGCATAACTCGGCAGGGGCCGGAAAAAGGACATACTCGGAGCTCACATGTGTCTTCGGACGGAAAGACAACGATCGGCTCACCTCCCTCGCGCAGCTCTACAGAGTTCTGCGGCCGAAACCGGGCAACCACTATGAACACAAATAAACTTCGGCAAACCCCTCCAAGGAAGCTTTGAATAGATACCCTTAATTGTGTTGTAGCTTCCTGTTCCACCACCGCTCCTGATCCGCCGGTCGTCAGCTTGGTCTTCCCCTTGTCAGACGGCCGACCAATACTTACGCCATGGTAGCGGTAATAGAATGAAATGCGGCCTAGATAAAGCTTGGAGCGATGAAATTTCAGGACACCGACTTGGAGGAGGAGGGTGATGTTCGGTGTCCCACGGCGGGTTTGGCAGATGTTAATTGGGAAGAGCTGTCGGGATCTAGTGTGGGCAATCGTCGAAATGGAAGTGAAAGCAGGCTCTGTTGTTGTGTTTGTTGCTGTTGGAAACCACGGCCAACGGTGGGGATGGATTGGGATGGCACGAGGTGCTTTGAAGCAAAGTCGACTCGCACGCACGCACATACACGAACAACTCCGTGCTCTTGCGATGGCTGCAGGTCTTGGCAGGGTTCGAAAATCCATCATCAGTAATGACTCGGAACTTAAAAATTCCTGTTAATGCTTAAGAGGGGCTGGCGGGGAAAGCGTTGTAAAGCTCAGCGGTGCAACAAAGAAAGCACTATTCTACATCAAAGGAATACCAAGTGCCTACTTTATGAGTGTTTGGTGGCCAGAGGAAGTTAGTCCTTTTGCAGCCAACATTCCGCTTTGCGGTCAAAAGGCCGATAAAAGGAAAAGACTGACAATAGCCTTTCTCAAACCCTTAGAGTACCCCATGGGCTCGGGATGTATGAACACGTCTACATACACCCAAGAATGCAAAGTAGATAAAATCTTCTTTCAAAGCCTTATCGTTCTAGAAGGCACCCAGCCAAACCAACAAGAAACTACTACCGCAAATGGGGTTTTCGAAGGAATCGGACATAGTAAGTCCGTATAAGGTCCTCGATGCGACGTAGAGTGCGGTGTTGGGTTGATGATATCCAAACGATATCGACATTGGTGAACCCAAAACACAACGGCGGTATAATTTCGGTCAATTCCTGCGAGAATAGCATAAAGAAGTAGGCTGTCAGTACCAGTCACAGTATTCGATACTCTTATCACCAATGGAGCTCCATGAAGTGGTACAACAGATCCTTCCATTGGCTCGTTCATTATTCTTGCCGACTTGAATTACACAGGAGTTGTTGCCTGGCAAGCCCTACGGTTGAGGCTGATCAGGAATACCACGAACCAGTGAGAGGGTTGAAATTCGTGTTTAGCATAATTTACTGTGATCGAATTGATTCATCTAGGTAGTAGCATGTACATGAGGGGGTTGCAGCAAGGAACAACGGTGCAACTGGTAATCCAATGAATATCAAATAAACCTTTCGTCATGCAGGAAATGCCAACGCAAACTGAACACACCAAGCAACTCAACCAGCAGAGCCAACAACACCAGCCTGACGAGAAAGAAAAGTACAAGGAAACCGTAAACTATCGAAGCTACAAGGGGGTTATTCGTTACTATCGTAGAGCAGTGACTTCATGTCTCATGTTGCATTTGACCAAGGGTTAATTTGTATGCAGGACCTACTTCAACATTCCCAACTCTTCTCGACGGTTTCCCTAACCCGCTTGGTATATTCCCTCCTGTTTTCTTTGTAGAGATTGCTTGCTTCGACGTTCGCGGGACTCGCGGTGTTGGGGTCGTTCAACAGACTCCGCGGTAATCAGCGCCCTTCTGTTGTTCCATCCCTCGCGATTCACTCACCTCTGTATACTCGTCAAGATAGCAGCAACGTCGTAAGTTGGACTCCATCGGTTCTGCAAAATATCCAGACACAGCTCTCCGGTCGCATACACGTTTGGATGGAACATCTGTGAGATGAACTTGACTCCGGGCGGTTTGTTCGGGTACTGTTCCTCAAAATGCATCACCAAGCGAAAGGTGCCATCTTCGAAAGGAGTATCTGCAGGTCCGATAATCACGGCGTTCCTATGTGGCGGGTCAGCTGGGTGTTGTGAGAAGATAAGCAACCAATAGTGTAGTACCATGTCATGACATTGTCACTTATTGGAGATGCACTGACACCAGCGGGAGGATCGGTTTGCATGCGCTGAAGAAACAACCATTAGCCGTGCTTTTGGAGAAGAGTGCAGCATCAGGAGCAACGAGGTGGGTGGTAGCTGGTAGCTGGTAGCTGGTAGTTGGTAAGGGGTCAAACCTTGAAGTCTCGCATCAAGCGACGGCGAGCAGAAGTAGACATGGTGTTGGAGGTTTAGGTGTATGTGTCGAAGCTCAAGACTGAAAAAGCGAAGAAACGGCTGAGGGCGTTAAAAAGGCTGTCTAGAATGAGACGGACCTTGGGTTTGGGTTTTGGGGGCAAAGAAAGATCTAGACAAGAGGGGGCACGAGAAACCGCGCACCGGCGTACTCCACAGAAATTACTCAGCGAAACAGCTATAGCGCGCAATGACGGGGAGTGCCATGTCGAGTACGAGTACCTATCAGTACGTCAAGGTTGTCCCAACGTTACAGACTATTGGCAGCCCAAAAGTCGCAAGCTTTATTAAAGCCCGAACCCCGCCATACTAGGTACTAGGTACTCTACCTGGTAACTTTCTCACGGGCTCTGATCTCCGCTTCCGCTTCGGATGCTGCAGGACGTCATTGCGGGTCTTCCAGTTGTGGTGGTTGGTTGCGTGTACAGGTTGTGAGCGCTGGAGTCTGAAGATGTCCCCCCTCGCGAACGAAAAGGCGTTTATAAGCTTACATTGCTCTTCTGCGGGCGCTGCTTATATATAAAAAATTGCTAAATAGTTATCTGAGGGAAGGTAAGCACTTAATGGCTTTTCACCCGAGCTGTAGCTCCACAGCTATTCAAGGCATCAGCTGGAGCGGAAGACTGAGTCTGCATCTTCCAATTACAACCTTGGAATGCTTTAGCCTTCAAACTTCACCAAACAAAACCGGCCAAAAGGATGGATATGATACCTGTAGGTAGATTAATTAGTAGACGTCCACAACCAGACGTCCTCGGCTATCAACGGCATCAGCGTCACATCCCGGGTTCTATATCCTTCTCCGTCCCCCTTCCTCAAACAACATCTCTAAACAACTATGTCGTCCGTCTCCACGTCCCTTCGGACTCTCCTCAGTAATACCGTATTCCCATGTCGGCGCTTCAGCACCACCGCTTCCTCCCCAGCAAATGACGTTTACATCCTCTCTGCCGCCCGAACCGCTACCGCAAAGGTTGCTCCTCTCAAATTTGGTCTCCCACGCCTGTAACTAACACCTATCAGTTCAATGGCGGATTCAAAGACGTTCCCGCGCCCGTCCTCGGCTCACATGTCGTTAAAGCGGCGTTGCATCGCTCCGGTGTCCCAGCGGAGCGAGTGACCGACCTCTATTTTGGCAACGTGCTCCAAGGAAACATTGGCCAATCCCCCGCCCGACAAGTTGTGATATTCTCCGGTCTTCCCGAAACAACAGAAGCAACTACCATCAACAAAGTCTGCGCATCGGGTCTGAAAGCCGTCGTGTTTGGCGCTCAAAGCATCCAGCTGGGACTTTCGGACGTACAAGTCGCCGGAGGAATGGAGAACATGAGTCGGGTGCCGTACTACCTTAGCCGAAGTTCACCCGCGTTTGGACATCAGAAGTTGGAGGATGGGTTGATCAAGGATGGGTTGTGGGATGTGTATGGACAGATCCACATGGGGAACTGTGCAGAGAATACGGCAAAGAAGCTCAACATAAGTCGGGAGGAACAAGACGAATACGCTATCGAGTCCTACCGTAGGGCGAAGGCAGCATGGGACAGGGGCCAGTTCAAGGCCGAGATAGTTCCCGTTGAGGTTCCCACAAGGAAAGGAAGCGTCACGGTTCAAATTGACGAGGAATACGAAGCCGTCAACATTGACAGGATCCCCACTCTGAAGCCCGCATTTCAGAAAGAGGGCGGAACTGTCACTGCCGCCAACTCCAGTACCTTCTCCGATGGTGCCTCTGCGCTCGTTCTTGGATCAAAAGCCGTTGCTAGGGAATTTGGTGGGAGCAAAGATGTTTTAGCGCGGATTGTGAGCTACGCCGACGCCGCCACCCATCCGATTGATTTTCCACTTGCTCCGACACTTGCGATCCCTAAGGTGTTGAAGAGGGCTAGACTTGGGGTAGAGGATATTGCAAAATGGGAAATCAATGAGGCGTTTGCGGCCGTGAGCAAGGCGATTGGCAGCACGCTTGGGCTGGATGCAGAAAAGGTTAATGTCAATGGCGGTGCTATTGCATTGGGACACGCTCTTGGTAGCTCAGGCAGTAGGATTTTGACGAGTCTGTTGTATACGCTAAAACCTGGAGAGTTTGGAGTTGCCGCAATCTGTAACGGTGGTGGTGGTGCCACGGCTGTTGTGGTACAGAGGATCGATCATGTATGATGGAGGTTTGGGCTTTGGCTTTGGAATTATGGGATTGATTCTGTTTTATAAGCGTTGATTTTGTTTCTCGGGTTATGAATTGGCCCCCATTGTACATTTTTATAGAGGGTTAAATTAGGATATACCAGTAGTATGTCTTGCAGGGCGTGGGTATAAATTGTAGTTCTGAACATCACAAAACTCCTCGGAGTTTAATTATCAACTTCATATTCATAACATCGTTATTCGTGAAGCCCCCCCCCCCAAATCACACCATTCTGTATACCATCACCTCCCGTAAATCTTCCTCCAAGCCTAGAATTTTTTTTAGGCCCTTACAGTAGTTGCTGCACCCACGACCCTTTTTCCAAATACTCTCAACCTCTTTACTCCTCCGTCAGGAATTATGATCAGCTTAACGTGGCTCACGACCTTGCCCTGCGTATTCTTGAGTAGAGTAGACGGGAAAGCGTGTTCGGTATCTTTTGCGCACTTGGCCCTCGGCACGATCAACTCCCACCGACTATCGTCAGAGGCAACATTGTGAGTGTCGGCATTGAGTGCATAAACCTCGACCGCCTGTGGATAGTTGCCCCGGAAGTGTAGGGTGTCAACAATGACCTCCTCGATGTAGCCGGGTGCGCCCTACATACCGTTAGATGGGGAGCATCTAATGAGAGCGATATAGGCAATCAACATACTAGCTTAACAACCACCCAATCAACATGCCCAGGTTCTCTGCTTCTCGCAGTCTCCCACCCATCCCCCATATCCTTCCCCCGTCCAGGAAGTAAAAGGTTATCCTTCGTTCCAAAATGCTGATCACTGCAACTCACCGCCAATCCACCACTTCCAACATGTGCCAAATCGATGATGGCCTCCGGGTCCGAGGGAAATACGGGTACCGCAGTTCCAAAGAGACGGAAACGTGCGATTCCGCCATCTGGGTACATGTTCAATCTCACATGTGAGTACGCCTCTTCCGTGGGTGCTGGGAGCTTCCAGATGTGACGCTGGCTAGGTCCGCAGGGTTGGGTTGGGAGGATGGTTTTCCACACGGTTTTGTCATCAGGATGACTTCCATCCAGGAAGGTCCCTTCTACTGAAATCGCGGGGGCGTGGTTTCCGCTGAAGAAGGCGGTATTAACCTCGACTCCGTGGACTACGCCGGAGGGGACACCAAGCTAAAACAACCAATCAGAGGGGATGTTGATATAAGGAGATGAGAAGGAACATACCTTGATGATGACCCAGTCAGCGGGTTCAGAGTTGTGTCGGCGTGTCTCCCAGCCATCGTACCAGGCACCGGTCTCAACAAAGTAGCCGGGTTTGCGAATAGGAGCAGCAGGGTTGATGAGATTTGCAGCTTCGGCAAAGAACTCATCGCTGAAGGAGAGCACCTCACCGCCTAGCGCAGAGCTGACGAGATCTTGAATTCATACAGTTAGTAGACCGGAAGGGGAATTACCAGGCAGAACTCATACCAATGCAGGAAGCACCAAAAGTTTCCTGGACCTTTGATTCCTCAATCTTTTGTACCGGGGCCATTGTGTATAGTGCAATGTGGTTCAGTGTAGCGTCGAGAGTTGAGGGTAATAGTTGAGAGTGACGTGCATAAGCACATATGACACAGATAAGGTGCCGTTCTTAACAGTTTGGGAGAGCCCCGGCGTTTACCGTAGCGGCCGACACCGACCATTAACTGGAGCACCCTATCAGACCATGCTCCTGCTCCCAGGTGGGGTTTTTATGCATGGAAACTCTAATTCCAATTCCGTTTGCATTTCACTCCATTCCCCGCCCGCACCAGATGCAGATGGGAATAACAAGCAAGCAGAATGGAGTAGAACACGCGCTAAGTATCCATAGAAAAGAAAAGAAAAGAGAAAAAAACCAAATCGGAAATCGGAAAACAGACAAAAAAGAACACCAGAAAGACATTCACGACGGGTACGCCGTTAACACCGAAATCCCTCATCCGTAAACAGAAACACACCACAAACCCGTTACATAACACCGTACATGACCCATCATCAACCCAACCGGATCATCTGACTGAACATAGGCAAGGCCGCATACCTACCGGATCTTCAAAGGCCTGTATACCGGTGGTGCGGGCGCGATTGCTCTTTCATTCCCTACCCGAGATATGAGCCGCCCCTTCCCCTTCTCTTCTTCTTCCTCTGCCTCTTCTTCGTCTTCAATCTCAACGGCTTCCTCTTCCTCTTCGTCCTCTTCATCGTCTACCCAGTCGACTGCATCATATGTATCGCTGTAGATTTCTTCCTCATCATCAAACACCTGAAGGTCGGCATGTGTCCTGATACCGTACGTAATATCGTTCCAGAGTTGATCGGGGGCGATGTAAAGTTGGCCATCACACCTCGCTACGAGCAGCTTACAGTCGACTAACCACTCCCCTGTTTCCAGGTTCGGGCGATCATATGCCATCGCTACCCATACCCGAGTATGCGGTTTGTGCACCGCTATTGCTTCTAGATGCCAGCGGAGCCCATACACTTCCGCGTCTAGCGCTTTGGGCATCCTACTCGAGTCCAGCGGGTCCGGAAAATGGTCTTGACATAGTCCGGGGAGATTATTGACCCAGTAAAGGTCTAGATTTCGGAGTCTCGAAAAGTTGATGGGTGCAAGTATCGGGCAGACCGCAATGTTACGGAGGGATAGCGATTCTAGCGTATCTTTGTGCAATTGCAAACGTGAGCACAGGTGCTGGGTATCAGGACAGTGTCGATAGACATTGTCGAAACGAGGATCAGCGGCAAGAATTGCGCCCATTTGATGGAAAACTTCGAAATGGAGCTGGGTAATACGAGAGTGGTTGGGGATCGTTGCGTGAAGTGTGTCGGCAATTGTTGCTGTCCAGAGGTTAGGGTGCTATAAGACTGGACAGATGAGAAGACTGCCTACCTTGGTGTGCCGCAACAGCAGCCAGTTTCTCCACCTTTAAATCCTCGAGATCATATCGCATCCAGTCCTGAATATACCACTGCGGCCACCGCTGTCCAATCTCGCTGTTATCTCTCCTCCATGGAATACTAGTCATCCAACAGATAATCTCGGGGATGTCTTCCTTAGCCGACCTTTTAATCCTTTTCCTCGGAGGCCATCTGACGTCTCTTGGTTGGGAGTCATGCCATGCATTATATGGAATCACAGGCCGAACAATCGTCTTGCCATCGAGCTGGTACTCATTACCCGCCAGTTCACTCAGCTCGTCAGCGCTCACAATCACACGAGGCCCGCTTGAGAGTAGTGGTTGTAGGCATTTGCGCCAGAATGAGTTTACAGTAGCCAGATTGGTGAGTTCCCGGCGACGGAAAAGATGTGACGCCAGTCTTTTGTTCAGATGTCGGGGGTCATCTACTGCGCAAGTGTAGTCGCCAATTTGAGCAGCTGTCATTGACGACAGCGCGGCAGTTTCAAGGATTATCTTATGTTGCAGTTCCGGCGAGAGCGAATCAAAGTTCGTGTGCGACTCGGCGACAGGTGATGCGCGCGGCGACCGTGGTGGCGTTAACGGTACCGGTGAAGAGGCCCGTGATGATGGCGACGACGACGCATCGGTTCGTTGGCGTTTGCGCTGATGAAGGGACGAGTGAGGTCGCGTCTCGCTGGCAGCGCCATTGTCGGGTGACGGGGAAGGAGTGCTTTTTGGTGTTGGCGGGTGATGCATCATTTTCGGTAGTTGAATATGTATTTATTGCAAAAACGGGGATGGGCGGATCCAATTGATGTCTGTGTCGTGCAACGCTTGTGCTCGTTAGAGTAGTTTCGCAGGGGAAGAAGGAACGCGTGCGCGAGTACATACAAGATGCCAAATGTAGGCAAAGTAGCTAAAGTAGCTACGAAGTATAAGTACGCGAGCAGAGTAAATACTTCTTAGTATTTGACTGGGGCAAGCGAGAGGATGATTCCTTTTGGCTTTGGGGCTGAGGCCTGAAGGTTTTCGTTTCTGGTCTGGTTCAGCGCGTAGTTGGGCGGACTGCTGTGGTGATGCGATGTGATGATAAGGGATAACGCGTAAGGCAGAGTGGGTAGCGTAGCGTGTCGCGGTTATTTGGATTGGACAAGTACTCTACTTAGTACGCACGGTACCGTGCTCCAACGGTCTGACGGGTGTGCTTGGAGTGCGTGCCAGGTGGGTAGTGTGAAAAGGCTTGTCGGTTCTTAATCTGAGCAGGATGACAGATAGGGTAAGGAGCAGTACTGCAGTGAATGGAAGTGAAAGGTTGAAATAGATGATTGAGTCAACCGGAGAAGGCTGAATGTTGTGTTGAGTCAACGCTGCTGTTGCTGATTCAACCTCCTGCCTGCCTGCTGTGTCTGTACTCGTACTCTGTGTACTCCCCCCCTCCTCGATGCGCATCCTCAGGCAAGATAAGCACTGGCCTGTTACTCTGATCGGGTTTTCTTCAGGGATATTGTGGCATGTTGTTGACCTCAAGGCACCATCACCACATCGCCAACCTGAATCCAGGGCTTGGCAATCGCTCTTCATTCGCCAACAGCCTTCATTCTTTCAACCACGAACAGTAGTGATAGCCGTTAACGCCGTGCAAGCGCAGAGTGCATCTGGTTAGATCAATGCGAATTTCTCCCTCTTTCCTGCGCTAGAAGACAAACGAGGCGGTGCATTGAAGTTTGTTTGACCTCAGGAAAAACCTTTTCGTACCACCAATGCCCCACATAGGTACATCCTCATGCGGGTATCCGCACAGAGCAGGTCATCCAACCAGGCCGATGAATCAAATCTCGCAGCAAACTGGGATCAGAGATCGAAGCTGCCAACTCGGGGATTCGTTGGACTCGACCCCGCACACAGCTAGTGTTACTCTATGTTGTACTATACTCGGCTCAGAGAGGGTTCATGCAAAATGTAACATGCGAAAAAGAGAAGAGGATCACGTCTTGGAGCGTTGATATGGGCCTGTGATAATATGGATGGGTTAAGTTTAGTCTCTGCTATCAAATAGTCTGTGGCGAGTACCTCACCTGAGGCCAGCCGAGTATATTGGCAAACATAACACAAAACATAGAGAGAACCGTTGCCCCGCACTTGCACATGCAACTTCATCGACTTCATAACTACCGTATAATCTTGACCCAACTCGTTACTTTGTAGCACGTGCAGGTTGCATGTTCCGTCGCCAACAGCAACTTTCATTCGCATTGACAATTGAACCCAGATCGCAATCTGGCTGAGCTTGCAGCCAGACAACGGATTAGGTCTCCAATGCAATCTGCACGTACTACGAGTTGGATCAGATTATACAGTATTTCCTTTCTGCCGTGTTTGTCAAGGTCAAACTTGGTATTCCGACCCCTGCTAGCTGGTGGAGTTTCCTGCAATTCTTTTGGCTACGGCTCAGACCGCGCTGTTCAAGCATACCTACCTAGCATTATCGAATATCGATGTATCAGTGAATGCTTTCCCTTCCACTGCCCGGCATAATGAAGGGTGGGATGGTTATCCTCTAGCCTACTAATCTAGGTTTAGTAAGTTTATGAATCTAGAACTCCTGCTTGAAATGCTTTATTTAATAGGCCAATATGAATGAGGTTAAGGCTATTAAATTGATGAAGTCGAGGATTTCTTTCCTCGAGAATACCGTTAATGAACGCATAATACTCTACTCTGAGTAAACTTTAGAGCACAGCAGTTATTTTGTTGCCAGTGTCAACTCGAAGTGATTAATGTGGAATGCTGGGAGAAAGAATTGCAATTGAGCCACATTTAATCTGTTAGAGTAAGGTAACTTACAACTACGGCATTGACACTCATATCCCGATGACGCATAGATTTTGCCGTTTCTTTCTCTTCTTCCTCACTTCAGGTGTCTCCCATCAAGGCCGCGTTTGTTTGCTATGTGGCAGGCACTTCATCCGCTACTCCCGCAGCCGTCAATGCTCGTGGTCACTTTTGAGAAATATAAGGGGATCTTAAGGTATTATCCCATACACCTCGGTTTTTGCAGATTAGTTACCATAGTCGATTCAGGCAATTTCAATTGTAGATCAGTTGAAGTGATCAGTGAAACATGATCTACTTTGCCACCACCACTAACTATCTGACATCTCACTTACACTACGGGGGGCTCGAATAAGTACATAAGCCTCACATGGGTTTGAAGTGAGGCTATCATGTATTATTAAGTTTATGTGGTGCTGTTTCGATTTGCAGGCAGATATGTGGAAAACTAATCTGTTAGCAACAGCAAAATATAAGCCTGTCTGATTCGACAGCAGCACAAAGTCTGGGAAGGTTGGTAGAGTTGACAGGCTTGCAGTAGTGTGTAATGCTAGCACAGTGGTTAAGTTCATAGGTTTAACAACCTGACATCAACCTATTGGTAGTAGAGGGTGTTGCTGTGATGAGAATTTTTTCATTTACAGTGTAGAGCAACAGATTTCACTAGCTTCCCACCTTTACTGCAGCATATAGCAGCAAGTATTGGAATTGGGATGATGGATTTGTCACTTTTAGGATCTACTTTCATCTCCAGATTATATTCCCACTGCTCCCATAATTTTTATGTGTATACATGGGTGCATGGCATGTGGCTGCTGTATATAGTGGTGATTATTGTGATGGTGATGGTGATGAGAGTGGTGGTTGTCAATGGCAGAGTCTGCTGCGGCGATGGCTGCCGCCATGGCGATGGCTGCCACAGCGACCATCTCTTGACAATCTGTAAAACCGAGCGTGTAGGGTATACCTACATACACCAGGACCCTCGTTTCGAAGACAATTCTAAGATGCTTTCCTGTGAGTCTTTGCGAAGATTGTGAATAAAACCATCCCACGTTGGGGTTGGAATCGAATTTAGAATCCTTCATTAATCGTATTGTCATTTCAAGCCGAATTCGTAGTGACGAATCCCACCATGTACATAGGCAGTCAAAATCCATTGTATGTAATAGTATCGTGTATAAATCATCAGACAACCCCAACCAACCAGATGTCATAATCAATCCTAGATGTCGCAAAATGCACCCACCATCTACCCAAAGGTCTATCCACTTTTAATATTGCGGCGTCATCTCTATCACTGCCCTTCCAACAATACTCACAAACCTCCCAACCGTATCATTGACATCCTGCCTCGCCGTCTCAGCGGCCATCAATACCTTCTTGATTCCTACATTCAACTCCTTAGTCCCCGTATACTGTTCAATCTCCGCCAACACCCTCCCCTGATCCTGGTGCGCGAATAAGCCCAACTCTCCCAGCACAGCTTGTAACTCTTTCTGATTCGCTACATTCGGCACCGCAATCTCTGCGTCAAAAGAGTTGAGCAGGTCCAACTGGCTTAGAACACTCCTTTCGGTGGATGTAGCGAGAATCAGCAGTCGTCGACCTCTTGGGGGAGGCTTTCGGAGCAAAACAACGAGCGTTTGTAGTACTGCATTTGAGAACCGCGGGCCGATAGGTACCCAGTCTATGAGGCGTTCTATTTGGTCTACCACAACAATATTGAGCGTGCTCTTGTAGGCGTCCTCGAATACCTTTGTCAAGTGCGAGATCTTATTCATTTCGTTGAAACCAACCATAGCCTCTGGACTCACAATCTTTATGAACGGGAAATCGCTGGCCATAGCTATTGTTGCTGCGAGCGCAGTTTTTCCGGATCCAGGAGGACCATGCATGAGGACGGAGACCAGGGGAGTCCTTTCGGACTGTCGGACTTGTTCAACAAATAACCCACCCTCGGCCAGGATGTTGTCAATGTTCTTGGAGAAGCGTAAGATCCCGCCTGTAGTACATTGCTCGAATTCCTCTTCCGACACACCAAATGCGGGCCGTACTTCCTCGAGCGCCAGCATGAAATCTTGTCGATTTACTTTCATGTTTTTGATATCTTTAGGATTGATCTTCTCTCCAATTTTTGCATGCCGGTTGAAAGCGAAACTAGTGGCGGACTTAACAAGACCTCCGATTTCCGCCCCCGAGAAGTTCTTAGTTAACGAAGCTAGCTCGACGATGTCTACGTCTTGATCGAGGACGTTATTGAGTTTGAGCTCCTTAGTGCGGATACTTAAAATCTGGCGACGGCCGTTCTCATCGGGAAGGGATATCTCGATGTGGACTTCCAATCGGCCCGGACGAAGGAGGGCTTCGTCGATCATGTCCTTTCTGTTTGTCATGCCGATGATGAGGACGTTGTTTAGCTGATCCACACCATCCATCTATAATAGTTATTAGTGCCCGCTTCTCGATCACCCCAGATAGTACGTGGTGTACCTTTGATAGAAGCTGATTAACAACGGTATCTCCAACACCAGTGCCATCATTCTTACTACCTCGCTGTTTACAGATAGCATCCAGCTCATCAAAAATGATGATATGAAGCCCACTCTCATCCCCTTTCTCCTTATATTCTTTTTCGGCATCCGCAAAAAGCTTCCGGATATTCTCTTCTGACTGCCCTACATACTTATTCAAGATCTCTGGACCATTAACAATTTTTGGTTCCCTAGCTTGCAATGCCTTTCCGATCTGGCGTGCAATTAAAGTTTTACCGGTACCTGGAGGTCCGTACAATAATATTCCCTTGACATGCTGAATCCCCATCTTCTCGATTAACCCGGGGGGGAATATCCTCGATGCAAATGCTCTGCGGAAGATCTGTGCGAACTCATTATCCAAGCCACCGATACCCATGCTTTCAAAGTTGAAGTCGTGCTTAATGATGCTCGTAGACACTCGAGTGCTGGACGGCCTAACCCTAAGTGGGTACTTGGACGATTTGTCTGGTTTTGCGTGAAAGTTTACTAGCGTGTCTTTGAAGATCAAGCCCCTCGCTGCCGTAGCACCGCTGAAATCACTTGCCACAGGTCTTGTCATTTTGTGTGGCTGCACCGATGTAACCCTTGCTGTAAGGTCGAGCCCGTTATATTTTATGGGAATTGCAAGTCCTGGCCCAACAACCGTGTCGTAGTATGTCTATCGCCACCATAAGCTCCTCCCTCACACGCATGCACGGCACAAACCTTGCGAAAAAATTCTTCTATATCATCTTGATCTAGCTCTGGCGGAGGACTGTCCGCATACTTGGCCGCCACGCCAGCGCTGTGCCACGCAACTTCGATATTGACACCGATCACATACTCGTCTCTTGCTTTAGGATCATATGGTTCAACAAGTAGCTGGTAGGGGCGCTCGTAGTCCTTCAGCACTTTCCCTCCCGCCAACTTCTTTGCAGCATCCTCGTATGGCTGTACCCCAAGGTAGTCCCGAAGAAACCCGCCGAGTCCAAGTAGTGGCCGCTCTGGGGGTTGTGTCTGCGGGTCCGGTCGGTAGATTGATTGGTTCAGGGGCTCGACATTGATAACGTAGGTGTTATCTACAAGTGCGTATCGAGCTGTGAAATCCCGATCTTCAGTAATAGCTCTATAGCATTGACTCTGCATTAGCCCATCCGCCTCCGAGTTTAAGAGAACTGATAGAGAGATTAGCATACTTGTTTGCGCGAACTATGTCTGTCTGCGGATTCTTGACCACGGTGTAGGTCTGTGGCCCGCCCTGTTGAATCGGCTTCTCCGGAACCGGTCGACGTTGCGGCTGCTGGTAAACTGGAGGACCTCCACCGGCTTGTGGGACGCGTTGGTATGATGGTTGCTGAGACGAGGTCCCACCGGTACTGGGTCGTAGCCAGGATGACATAGTGGAGAATAAGCTTGCGATATGCTCGGAGATGTTATGGGGTGAGTTGGCTGGTGTATTGAAGAACGGTGCTTGCACTAAGGAGAAGTAGCTACCCTAGAGCTGTTGTCCTAGGATAGTAATGTTACCCTATTGCTGGGCGAGATCTCAATAGTTACCACATTCTACTGAGATTAAAAGTTACGGCTTTCGTACACTCTGATGACTGCAGATGTTACGATCACATCTAGCATAGCGTCATATAATTTGGGCGTACGTGTACGTGGCCTTTGCATTTTGTTTGACGGCTGCCCCACCAAACTTCAACTCACACCCAAACTGCCACTCACCACTATTGCCTTAGTTAGCTTCCCAGCCACGTAAACCTAAACCCAACCCAACTTAACCCCAACCCCACAATCATGTCCACAGTTTGTCACCCTTTTCACTCACCATTATAACTCACTCCATGACTTGTGCTAATCGTCCCTAGGACACCAACGAAAAGAAGCGGTCCGAGCCTCCCTCTCCATCTTGCCCCGCCCCATCAGACGCCGCACTCCTCGGACTCCCGACAAGCTTTGGCTCCTCGAAGCGATGGCAAGGCGATAATAAGAGATCCTCGCATTGGGCTAGAGGTGGAAGGGACGGCCGCGGAAGAGGCGGGCAGTCCAACGGGAGCGGCTCCAACACTGTTGCTGTTGCTCAGACAAGAGTTAGAAGAGACCACAGTGGGGATAGGGGCGGGAATGGGGGTATTACCACTAACACTTCAAAAATTGGTGGTGGACATCAGAGTGGTGGAAGAGGAGGAGAGCAGAGGAGAGAGGGTGATTCCAGTCGGGAGTATCCATGGTATAAACAGAGCTTTGTCCAAAATCCGTGGGCAGAGCTGGAGCGGAAGCTGGGTATTGGGAGCGAACAGCTGTGAGGATTTTAGTGAGAGAAATGGAGAATACAACATCTCCCAGCCCTGACTACAGGAGCAGCGCCATTGGTTACTTAGTATTGGATAGAAGTCGTCCCCTATGAAGTAGAAGCGCCATAGCGGTTTAGCACAACCACCGCTCAACCACATTACCCCAATTTTCAAAGATCTTCACATTGCCCATAAACCGAGGGATATCAAACCGGGAGCAAGGATGAGTGAGTGTTATGCTGAACCACAGTTGAATGGGTTCATCCATCTCCGTATCAGCCATTCGGGTGATCGTGTATGATCTGTAAACATGACGGTGATTTTAGCGTGCGAAGCTCGGGCGTAACTCTAGCTGGTTAACAGAAGGTGAAAGAGGCAGAGAGCTAGTAAGCCCCCATAAACCTTTATATATTCAACATCGAGAATCAGTCGCTACCTACCGTGTATGCCATCTTTCTGTGACGACGGATTTCCCCAATGCGATACTAACAATTGCAATAATAGATACCCAAATAGAAAGTATCAATAACACACACGCCCTCCTCCGTATTCAAATATGTGACCAGGACTAGTCAAAGATGAGCCAATAACAATGTGATAATGCAGACATTTAGAACAGATAAATTGCACCAACCCCTACTCCAATGCCATCTATTCCCCTGAAAGAAAAGTGGCATCATATGCATGTTTAAACACAGGTATCCCACCAACCAACTAACCAACCAACCAACCGCCGAAGTACAATCAACGCTTGCAGTACATCACATAAAAACAGACACAGCCGCCCCGTATAATAAGGTCAACGAAAGATAAGGATATGCAACAAGCAAACACGGACTCCGGGATAAAAAAAGCCATAAGCGCCAGCCGCGCCTGTCCCAAGGGTATACGCCGGAGTTAAAAAGAAAGAACCGATTACAAGCAAGACAAACAAAACAAAGACAATACCAATTTTCGAAGGAAAGAAGACACAATAGAAAGATATGCGTAGTCCTGATCATCGAGCAAATCGCTCAGGAAGGCGGTGGAATGCGATCACGTGCCATATTATATTCGACTGGATATCTACAGTGATATGTGTTAGCAATTGTCATCAACAGGTGATTCGAAGGCCATCCGTAGGGCTCTTCGAGGCAAGATATCGCGGGTAGAAACTCACTTCCGTTCAGTTTTTTGCTTCAGAGCTCTAACATACACCATCAGCGATTACTGGCCCAGGTCAATAGAATGATTGATGTTCGTACCTGACTTTCCGATGGACGTAGTCCAGATCTGCCTTCACTTCCTTCGCTATCTTCATGCCTTCCACAAAGCTCCGCCGAGTTTCGGCTAGCCGTATTTGTGCCTCTTCTTGGAGTGCGATTAGTTCCCTCGTCTTGCTGTTGAGCATCCCTGACCTATTAATGTATCAGCGTATACACCTATAACTCAATCCCAGCTTAAAACGTACGTCTGCGCTTGCACAGCCAAACTGCGATCCAATTGCAATGGATCGAATGCACCAGACAGCCGTTCGGTCAGCATTTCGACCATATCCACCTCACGGCCACCCAAACTCTCATCCTCCGCACTACCGGCATAACTGGAGCTTGATATGGAAGACGTGCTGATGCTAGGTGGGCGGCCGTAGGAGGTAGCCGGCGAGGTAGCGTATGGTATTGGCGTAGAGTAATCACCGGGGGAGCCAGAGGTTGCAGTAGAGTGATGGGCGTGGTGATGGTGGTGAGACTTCACAGCGTGGTCGTGGTGAGGCGGGAGGCCGGTGTAGCTTGGGGCTCGAGGACGTGACGATGGGGAACGGTGAGAATCGTAGGGAGGATAGTGATGTGAACTCATTGTGGGCGATGGGATAGGGTTGGGTTTGGCGTGGGGAACTAGGGAACCAGGGAAGGTGATTTGTTGCGGCGTGATCGGCGAGCCTCCTCAACACACAAATTGGAGGTAATGCAAACACTTCAGACAACTCCAAACGACCTAGAATGGAATAGGCAAAAAGGGGTAGAAAGAGTGAAGACCGAAAACCAACTAAGTGACTTAATAAAGCTGAAGTACAAAATGATTTGTAGCAAGAAAATTGCAAGGAAGAGAAGATGTAAGGACGGCAATGACAATGGAATAGGGAGGACAATGGGAATGATATGTATACTAAGACGCACACCACCAATGTCGAAAACGAAGACGATGCGGACAGACAAGCCGAATGGCTACCCCCTCCCGGGGTGACTGACTGACTGGATACTGTCGGGCCGTAAAGGACCAGCTCACTCACTGGGATCGGTGTAGCATCGTTCACTGAGGGGAAGATGTGGTGGTGGATGATGACGACGGAAGCAAGGAATTGAGAGTGGTATGTAGCGGCAATGCGGTCAGGCGGTAAAGGGAGCTATCCGCTTGGAACAGGTTACCAGCTTATCCGCGGACGAGGAGGGGGCGTGAAAGGAAACTAGACTTTGTATCACATCAATCCATCAGCCATGCGCTGGCTGTCAAAAATGGTTTCTTTTTTCTTTCTTTTTTTCCAATTGCTGAACTTGAGATCGGTCTTGATATTGACACATTCTTCGCCAGAAAAATACTTAAGTATCTCAAAACTCTTGAAGCGCAACCCACCCTGCATTAGGTACATATACTACCTCATAGCACAGCTCTCCATCCGATACCTAGCCATCCACATCTGCATATTTCCACTGAACCGACTGCTCGACGCTGCAAACGAGATACGTGTTGCACCCAGCCCTGCGCAATCCCAACCGTGGGACACCTAAGCGACTCCAGTCTTGCTGTCTGCGACCCCTGCTTGCATCAAGTCTGCCCGCATGAGACGTTTTTTGGGACGACTCTCTGATTTGCGGGAGGGCTACTTACAGATTCTGGAAGACTCCCCACCACCCTTTTTGTCCGGGATCTGTATGCCAACAACGCAAGAGATGCATTTTTTCCCCTTCCCATGCACCTCGCCGGCAACGTGTCTGCAGTCTGAGGTCTCTGGGGCGAATAACACAGATGCGTTGTACATCTTATTCACAGCGTCAGGAAACACGTCAACGGTGTTTTTTTCCTTTTTGACAGTGATCTTTGGCATTGCATATCGTCTGCCTACAGATCGAGCTGCTGTGGGGGGGGGGGGGGGGGCCAAGAAAAGGAGAC
>Ga0307515_10000201_pt1 | contig 145355 bp, 135 predicted proteins | sample 17_EM_MG_FD_194513 | JGI IMG/M metagenome (GOLD analysis project Ga0307515, IMG submission 194513) | Populus trichocarpa ectomycorrhiza microbial communities from riparian zone in the Pacific Northwest, United States - 17_EM | ecosystem: Host-associated > Plants > Roots > Unclassified... | reverse complement strand
CCCCCCCCCCCCCCCCCCCCCCCAGCGACCAGAAGATTCAGGACACAAGTTTCCCGACTCCCCGAACTTTTCAGGATCGGATCGCGCTCAGTTGAGTGGCTGGATAGCTCAACTCCGAATGGTAATACGACACAAACCCGCCACCTTTCCTGACGAGCAGTCGAAGATGCGGTACGCATTCAACCGCCTGAGGGGAGTAGCCACAGGCCAGATCTTGCCACATGTCCGGGAGGACGGCGAGATATGGCTGGCAGACCTGCCTGCTTTTATACAACTACTGGAAGCAGCTTTTGGGGACCCTGACCGAGTAGCTACCGCTGAACAGACGATCCAGGAGATCAAACAAAACAATCGTGAGTTCTCTCAGTATTATGCTGAGTTCCAGGTAATTGCTGTGGAATTGGATTGGAATCCTTCGGCCTTACGGAACGCGTTACGGATGGGGTTGTCCGAGGAAATGAAGGAATCCTTTATGTATAGCGATATGCCCAAGGAACTTCCCGCCTTTGTGATGGTTTGTCAGAAGCGAGATAATCAGATCCGAGAACGATGTGCGGAAAAGGTAGTACAGAATAAGGGTGGAGGGAAACGTTTTGCCTCATGCCCCGGACCTCCGGCCCCCCCTAAGGATCACCCCGGAGTTCCTGCTGGAACAGTGGTCGGATATACTGGACCTGCATCTATGGATCTCAGCGCTGGCAGGAAGAGGATTTCCGCAGAAGAAAGGGCAAAAAGGTTTACTGATGGAAGATGTCTGTATTGTGGTGGGTTCAACCACCGGGCTGCGGAATGTGCGGTGAGGAAAAAGGCTCAGACGATTAAGGCGGCTGGAGCAGAAGTAAAAGAAGTAGGGACCAGGACAGGTTCCGAGGAGTAGGGAAAAGAGTAGGTCAATTGAAGAAGGATGGCTCTTCAGTTGACGATGAAAGTTTTGTTTTAAATGCTTTGAAATGTTTTGGAATTTCGCATCTTTCAGTTCGCAAAGTGGAAGTATTAGAAGGATCAATGGAAGGGAAACATTTAGTTACAACCTGCACATTGACCGTGAATAGTCAAGAGATATCCACACATGCACTGATTGACTGCGGAGCTGCAGGCATAGCATTTATGGATCAAGACTTTGCTCGCCATCATCAAATACCACTCCAAGAATTGAAAGAGAAACGACAAGTCGAGGTTATCGACGGAAGACCTATAGAATCAGGAGATATTAAACACTTTGCTAAAGTCGGAATGATGATCCAAGATCATAAAGAACAGCTACCTATAATCGTTACAAAATTGGGACACTATCCGATCATTTTGGGCATCCCCTGGTTACGATTACATGATGTTGCAGTACGGTTTGCATCCAATACGGTTACCTTCGGGTCACGATATTGCACTACACATTGTCATGATGCACCCATTATGGTACCAGGAGTAACAGATGAACCTCCGAAACCAGTCTATACTCCTGAAGGGATATTCGAACAACAGATACAGCCTCAACGACCTTTTCGAGGGAGCATTGACATGCTCAATGGATCTTCGTTTTTTCGAACAGTTAAGAAAGGGAAGCTTAAGGTGTTTAAGGCATCGCTTTATGATATAAATAAAGCTATTGTAGCAAAGGACTTGAAGGAATGCCCTCTGGAGAAAATTGTTCCCAAACAGTATCATGAGTTCCTTGCCTTGTTTAGCAAGATATTGGGGGATCGACTACCACCACATCGACCCGGTACCGCTCATGAGATAAGTCTGAACGATGGTGAAATGCCAACGACGGGACCATTGTATTCAATGTCAAGAATGGAGTTGGTAGTTCCAAAAGAATGGCAGGAAGAAAATATGTCCAAAGGGTTTATTCGTCTTTCATCGTCACCTTTTGCGGCTCCAGTCCTGTTTGCAAAGAAACCGGATGGAGGATTACAGTTTTGCATGGATTATCGGGATATCAATAGCAAGACGATAAAGAATCGATATCCCCATCCCTTAATTAAGGAAACGCTAAATCTTTTCGGAGAAGCCACAATCTATACGAAGCGAGATGTACGAGGGGCTTACAATCTGCTACGAGTGAGAGAAGGAGACGAACATAAGTTAGCTTTTCAAACAAGATATAGGCTGTTTGAACCTACAGTCATGCAGTTTGGGACTACAAATGCACCGGCAGACTTCCAGGGCTATATCAATAATGCTATGAGGGAGGCCCTGGAGGATTTTGCATCAGCATACCTGGACGACGTTCTAATATACAGTGATTCCGAGGAAAAATATGTTGGCCATGTGAAATGGATTATTCAGCATTTGCTGGAGGCAGGATTGTATTTGAAACCAGAAAAATGCGACTTTCATAAGGAAACAGTAAAATATTTACGTTTAATCATATCAACGACAGCGATTTCTATGGATGATGATAAGGTGGATACCGTGCTGAATTGGAGCCGGGAGAAGAAGACTGAGAATGGACCACTCAATAACCTCATCGAAGTAGAACAATTCTTCGGGTTTTGCAATTATTATAGACGATTCATTCCAAAGTATTCCGAGACAGCGGAACCCAGTACGAGGCTAACAAACAAGGATGAACCATTCGTATGGGAATCAGAGCAACAGTTGGCCTTCGAAACCATCATTACCGTGTTTACAACCGCACCAGCACTCCGTCATTTTGATCATGAAAGGGAAGTAATCATCGAGACAGATGCTTCTGATTACGTATCTGCTGGAGTGTTATCCCAACGACACGACGAGGGAGTGTTACATCCTGTGGAATAATTCTCAAAACAACATTCACCGGCGGAGTGCAATTACACTATATACGATCAGGAGTTGATGGCTAATACCGAGGCACTTGAGGAGTGGAGACCCGAGTGCGAAGGTGCTGCATACCTGCTACAATTGATAACTGACCATAAGAATTTGGAGTACTTTATGACACAGAAGCTTTTGAATCGCAGACAGGCTCGATGGTCAGAGTTTTTAACACGCTACGATTGAAAGATAGTATATAGACCAGGAAAATCAAATGGCAATGCGGATGCATTGACAAGGAGGCTGGGAGACCTCCCTGAGGGGGGGGATGAGAGATTAAAAAATATGGAACAGGTGGTTCTAAAGCTGCAGAACCTACCGAAAGAATTGCATTTGTTGGCGGACACCCCGCTCGCTCAGGGCCGTCCCTCTATTTCCGATCTTATGACTGAAGCATATGAGACTGACCCGTTACCAGGGAAGATACTGGAAGGTATCCATACGAATGGGAGCGTGAAAGATATTACGATAGCAGAGTGTACCGAACAGGACGGCAGAATTGAGTATCAAGGGAAGCGTTACATCCCAGAGAGCAATCAGTTACGGTTAGGATTGATAGAGGAACATCATGACACCGCGCTTGCCGGACACCCAGGCAGGGCAAAGATGTTTGATATTCTGGATCGACAGTATTATTGGAAGGATATGCGGAGACAAGTGGATAAGTTTGTACGGAATTGCCATAACTGTCAGCAGTCCCAGAGCTCTCGACATTCAATGTCTGGGGTTCTTCGACCATGGCCAGGTCCAGAGAATCGATGAGAGGATATTTCGATGGACTTTGTGGTAGGGCTACCGGAGTGTGAGGGGTTCGATGCGATTTGGGTGGTAGTAGACAGACTCTCCAAAATGCGACATTTTATCCCCTGCCATACAACGATTGATGCCATCGAGATGGGTAAGTTGTTTTTACGAGAGGTTGTACGCCTCCATGGGCTACCGGCAACAATTGTTTCGGATCGAGGTCCCTGGTTTGCTTCAACCTTTTGGGGCCAGATTTGCAGTCGTTTAGGGATTCACTGACGAATGTCAATAGCGTTCCACTCTCAGAGATATGGCCAAACAGAACGAATGAATGCCAGTATGGAACAGTACCTGCGAGTGTTCGTTAACCATCAGCAGGATGACTGGGTGCAGTGGCTTCCTCTGGCAGAGTTTGCTGCAAATAATGGAATATCGGAGACAACTAAGTTTACTCCCTTCTTTGCGGTTCAAGGAGTGGATCCACGGATGTCGTTTGCAGGAGAACCAATGAAGGAACAAGACAATCGACGCCTGAACGCCGATCAGGTCAATGCCAAGATGCAACACATTCATGAGCACCTCCAGGTAGAGATGAGACGAAGCAAGGCAGTACAGGAAGAGGGTGCCAACCGGACCCGGATTCCGGCACCATATATACAGGAAGGAACCCAGGTCTGGCTGGATGCTCGACACGTACGAACCACCTGACCCACTCGGAAGTTGGATTGGAAACGGTTGGGACCTTTTAAAGAGCTTCCGAGGGTATCCCCATATGCCTCTGAGTTAGAGCCAGCTGCATCTATACGAATTCATCGAGTTCAACCCGTTTCGCTGTTGGATCCAGTGGCAGACGATCCCATTGTTGGACAAGGAATAGAACCTCCTCCTCCGGTAGAAGTCGATGGTGAAGAACAATATCAGGTATCGAGTATTGAGGATAGCGGGATGTATAGGAGTCAGTGACAGTACTTGATATGGTGGACTGGATATAACTCCCTGAGTTGGGAACCTGCAAAGTTTGTGGATGGTTTACAAGCGGTGGATGAGTTCCACCAACGATATCCACAGAAACCAGGGCCATTGGAGAATGTTCTCGGAGGACCTCGAACCTAGGAGGGGGATACTGTCACGGTTTGAAGAGATACGGGATTACCTAGGAGTAGGAATGGGAATCTCGTAGTGGTGTGGGGGGAATTGTGTTACGGAAAGACGGAGACGTTGGGAGACGCGGAGGAAAGCGGCGAGATGGTGGCGGTATAAGTTGTTATGATAAGGAAATAGTTGAGGTGTTGCGACATCGGATGATGTGGCGTGGTTGTACGGATTAGGAGTTATGTTGATGGTGTGTAAGATCATAGGATAAGGTTCGGATGGTACATCGGAGCATGAGGAATGATTTGAGGGTGGCAGACGAACTGTATATAAAGAGAGTCTTGTTGGTGCTGAAGGATTCCCTTTGTTCTCTCTTTACTCGTTCTCTTGTATAGCAAAGCAAGTTACGACTTTGAAACAGCTTCGACTCCTGTCTTGCCTTGATTTCCTCGAAACGAACATCGAGCCTCTTGCCCTGTCTTCCAATACCGCATTACATTACCAATATCACCTACATCCGATCCCGCCCGTTACATTGTTAGAACTAGACACATGACCTCGGGTACACTTTCTTAACCTACACAAAATGTGCATGATTTAGAATTTTGTGAGTCTTGCTGCACCTCGAAAGTAAGTAGTGATTCCTTCATGTTGTTGAGCTTTCCCTCAAATGCCAGGAATGCTATCGGTTTTGGGAGGTTGATATATTGAACCACCTGTGCATTGTGATCTGCTGATATCTGGAACCTTATGTCTGATTAAGTTCATGGCAATATCTGACAATTCCTGGGTTGTATATACACTATCCAACATCTTCTGGTGCCTCTCATATATTGCTGCGATGGTCAGTTATGGTGCAGCCACTAATTGGAAGACCACTCCCTGCTGGCTGTTATCAAGTCAATTAGCCACACTTGAACAGCCTTGCCAGTAGAAATATAGCCATGATGGTGCAACTGGAGAGTGGTTAACATTATACAGACAAACTAAGGTGAAATTTGCGCCAGAATGCGCTATTCTTGGATGCTCAGGGACATGTTCCCAGGGACAAAACAGTGGTAAATGGTGGTGGCGATGTCGCTGCCAATGTATAGCTTCTTGCGGGCCTGAGCATTTATATCCGTATTATTCCTCCCAGTGGACATATGATACCTCCTACAAGTGTGTATTTCCAATAATGTATCATTTTCGATCCAGTAGCCAACAGCCCTCACACATACGCTTTGGCTGCTCCATGTCAAAGAGTTGGTATATCTAAGTGTTATGAAGATCTGCAAGACTAAGTTGCTTTACTCGGAGCAGTATTATCTTCTGATCTGTTGGTAGTGGTCAATGTTGAAATGATAGATAGTCTAGGGGACTTGCAGAGGCCATCTGTCCAAGTGCTGGTTGTTGGGGGACACTGTTATCCAATTTCAACAATGCATGGCTAATTGCCCAGACAGTGGCAGCAATTTCATCAACATAATCCAGGAAGAGATTTTTGAGCTGTATCTTAAATCTGATCATTATGGAAGCTTGTTCCATAACCTTTCTAACCTGTAGATTCTTGAACTGCTCTATGCCTCTCAATGTCTCACCTTGTTTCATCTTTTTGTCCTCCAAAGTTTAGGAATCAGCATCAGCAACACCGCATTTCTGCAGGAAATGCCATGGACTTGAAATGACAGTAATGGGCATCAGTGCTCTATCGCTTGAATCATCCCTTCTCTAGTCACTAACAGGATGAGCTGCCAGCGTGGACAGGGGATTATCCACCAATGGTGATGATGAGGATGTCGATGGGCAACTTGTAGCTTCGATTGCTCAAGTCTTCCTTGTGGATGATTGAGCAGCAGTCGATAGGTGTCTGGTGCTCCTTTTCGTACTTGGAGGTTGTTCAGTCGAAGTGACCAAATCACCCAGGTGTTCATCATCAATATTCATGAAATTGTCTGCTACATCTGGGAGCCAGTTGTCTGCAAGATTGACATCTGGTGGATTATATCCCACATCAGCATGGCACTCAGTCCACAGGGTACATGCATTCAATCGGATGAGATGACGACTTCGATGAAGAGTGTGGGGATTCAATATACTCATCTTTGCTTCCAGAAGAAGCGATGACATCTTCTTTCTCGCATTGTTTCAGTTTTTTGAACTTTCTTCTCGATTAGTAAGTGGCTTTTGATTTGGCCACTGCATTGCATATCAGTCTCGAAGTGTTTCTTTTTGCCATTCAATGCTAACAGATAAGGAGTATTGAAAAGAATTTCAAAGTGGTAGGAGATGGAAGGGAGAGTATCCAGTGGAGTGCGCTCATTGCAGTATATGTATCTGGTTGGGATCTGGACCTTCCACATGGGTCAAAGATTCTCCATAATCTAAATTCCACTCAACAAAGATGTTGATTGAAATCTCAAAAACTATAATTCTACAAGGTGAACTCTTAGATCTCTGTAACCTTATTTCTGCGGGATGCAGATATTAATCTAGATCTCTAATACTACAAATATACTAGGCAATCACTTAGATTGCTGTAATCTTCATCCTGCTGTATGAAGACTTTGACTCTTATTAGAATAACCTAAATCCTGCTGTGCAAACACTTAGACCAGTGTAACTTTGTTCCTGCTGGATGATAATATCAATCCAGAGTTTCATAGGCTAAATCCTGCTGGATGGACAATTCAGTCTCTGTTACTTTGTTCCTGCTGGACAAACATTTCAATCCAGATCTCCATAGTCTAAATTCCACTGGCCAAGCTTAATCTAGATCTCCAAGATCTTATTTCCACCTGTGGAGCCTTAAAGGCTACATGAAGTGATGCACAAACCATTGGATATTTATAGAACATGATTGATACTGAATAATTCCATTTACAGGTTGGGCAAAGAATGCCACATGACGATATCCAACCAACATTAGACATGTATATGACAAAAAGCAGCGAACCAACTACGATTGAAGTTACAGTTCCACAGCTCCAAGAGACATAACTGCCAGGGAATTCAGAAGCAAAACCCCACGAAATACGATCCAATTCACATAAACGGTGTCCTGGGATCCCTGACCGCTAGAAAACCCAATGAAATCGTGCTGAACAACATCAAACAATAATAAACCCAATGACACATAAACCAATTCAAAATCCCACTGTCGATACCACAAGCCGGTGGAGGTTCATTAACCAGGTGTATGCTGTTGCCTGCAGTCAGCAAAGGATCCACCTAACTCATGGTAGAATCCTACCTCCTGTGGCATCAGGCACAGCATGAGGGAACACCAAAAGTACAGAATCAGAGATATCTTCATAACTGCTAAGTTTCAGCCAAGATGGGATGTCCTGATACTGCATGATAAAGACCATTTTGATGCAAGGCAATTGCTGTGGATACCCACTGGACTTATATCCCACATTGATCTACCTGTTACCAGGTCAGCCCAATTGACTCACATCTGCAACTTCGGTTCCTGCATAGTTCTATGGAACAATTGGAAATCCAGAATCCGGATAGTATCCATGTCCTCATTGCCGAATCTGTCACAGTTGGTGACATACATTGGATGGTGGTGTAAGATCAGCCAATCATGGGTTACCCATTTAGCCTGTGGGCTGTAATTATCCAAACGCTGCAACCCACAGCAAAACAATCCCCCCAGGGTATCAGCCAGAGGAGAAGACCAAACATTGATAGAGTGAGCCGGAAGAGGACACACCGGACATGGGTGGATAGGAAGTGGGCGCACAAGACAATGCCACACTGCAAGAGGGCACACTTGCAGGGGGCAAACTGGATGAGAGCAAACCAGAGCAGGGTGATCCGAAGGCCTTCCGATAACAGATGTGCAAAACCTACAGAGTGAAATTTACTGCAGGAGTAAGATCGACTAGAGAAGTAGGATCGACTGTGGCAGTCTGAATTGAAGAGTAAGAAGTCAAGGGTTCTGGTTGTCCAGATGGTCCCCCTTGTACAAAGGTCCGGATATTCAGAAGGTCTTGAGGTCATTGGGTTCTTAGGGGTGTGCCTGTAGGTGTTATCAGTCATCTTTCTGTTCAGCTGTCTCTTTTTGGCCAATTCCTCCAAGATGTGCATTAGTGCCCACCGGACTGTCTCCTCCCCATGTTGACTGTTCAATTCTTCACTACTTTTCCTTTTGGCTCCATGGTTCCATGCACCACAGAACAGAGCACAGATGGCAAATCCAATGACATCTTTGTCAGGGAGCATCCAGAAATCAGCCAACTACCAGGGATTCTCTGTTGTCCTGCCAACTCTTCAGCATTCCTGCGGTTGATATCAGTCCTTGGCATGCCTTCAGGCTTCTTTCCGTCGTACCATCATATCTGCAGATGACTTCCGGACTGTGACCCATGACAATGTGACTTTCATGATTGGGAGTGTATGGTGTCATCCTCTGAAAACAGTAAGTATTATTACCTCGGCTAGATTCCGGATAGAGGACAATCATGTCCTGTTGCCATCACATTATGAGAGATCATGTTCACCCACTGGAGGGCGCTGGTGTCATGGTGCTGGGACAGATTGTGGTTGTCTTTGGATAGACTTTCATTGCCCACAGAGGGAGTGTTGTCATTGTGGTACTTGATGTTGTTGCCACTGGAGAGAGTGTCATCGCCATCGGATGAATGGTTGTTGTTCTTGGACAGATTGTTGTTCTCAGACAGATTGTCGTGGTCATTGGACAGATTGTTGTATTGATTGGACAGATTGTTGAGGTCATTGTCCAGATTGTTGTAATCCTAAGACTGATTGTAGTCAGCCATGGATGGATTGTTATTGTCTTTGTAAGGATTCTTGTCAAGGTTGGACACATTATCGTCAAACTTGAACTGATTGTCATCAGGTTTGGTCGGATCATTCTCATGCATAGCTGGTGTCCTGACACCACAGAGCGAGATGGCAGAGAGCCTATCCTTGGCACATCACTTCATCTCTCAGGGCATACAATGGCAATGGCTGAGGAACCGCTGTTCTGACTCGTACACTATACGGGCAGGGTAAGGAGATATCCCACACCCTGGCTGGGAGGATCTGCACAATTGGGTGGATCTACAGAATCTCGGAAAGAGCAACCGAGATCAACAGTCGGGAATGATACAGTGTGTATCTCGGTTTTGTGAGTATAATATGAGATTATTGCTATCTACCCCGGGGTCTTACGAATATATACTCCCCACCACACAGGCAATCTCAGTTACTCCTGCATTTCTGTATGCCTGCTGTTGCTTAGTCAATCTCTGTTATCCTGCTATCTCTGTTCACTTCCAGCTGGCTTCCCTCAGCCAAGCAGAGTGGCGGAGGTGGTGAGAATCGCATTTTATTGCCAGACCTCCTCTCTGGCCCTTTGTGCAAAGCACACCTCTCTTGTTCCATATCCCTTCTAACCATATACCCAAAGGAAAAACATAGACCCAAAGGAAAACCATAAAGCCAAAGGAAAAACATAGACCCAAAAGAAAAACATAAACCCAAAGGAAAACCATAAACCCAAAAGGAAAAACATAAGAACTCACATTCCTTGCACACTTGGTTTCACCTGCCACCATCAATATCTGCCTTCAGTGTTCCTTGAACTCTTGCAAAGTACGAGATGTTCTCAAGCTGCGCATCAAATTGAACTATCCCCTCATGCATGCTGTATACAGGCACTGTGATCTGTGCCCGGGCTTCTATCTACAAGTCAGCATCCTTGTTCACTGCTTGTTTGAAGATTGGTGTGGCATGGTTCACCATGTTTCTCAAATCCTGTACCAACATCTTTGTCTGGTTGTCCAATATTCTCTCGCAGTCCAGGTTTAAGCTGATCCATTCTATGACCCAGCTGACAGAACATTTATGCTCAGTGTTGTGGTTGCAGGTGCTACTTTCAATACTGGGAGACACAGACCGGCCGGGTGTTGGGGTACCCTTCTGCAAAGAATCTGTAGTCTTCCCCGGGGTTTTACCTAGCTCTGTTCATGTTGGTGGGATTGTGACACCCTCTTCCTCAATGGGTGTTGGCAGAACAGTACGGGCGACATTATCAGTCAGCACTGGTGGGATCTTACGGGGCTGCTTGTTTGGCAGTTGTTGACAGAACCGTCTGGGCCTCATTCCTGGTGGGCACTGGCGGGATGTTACTGGCCTGTTTCTCAGCAGGAGATCTAGTTCCATCATGAGATCCAACCTCATATAGATCCATCAAAAGCCCTCCAATGTGTACTCTTGGCAAAAGGTCTGTATAACCTGCAAGCCATCCTAGTTTGGACAGCAAAGACGGGTCGGGTAAGTTCCAGACCCATCGAACATCTCGACCCACTGCCTCTTGGTGGGCCGAACCAGGACCCATACCCATCAACCCGCAGGATTTGCCAGGTTTGGCTACACCCGTTGGTTAAAATATGCAGGAATGGTGTTTGGGTTTTCTATTCATAGTGGCATTCAGATATCCTACTGCTAATCACATAATATTGCAGTTGGTATGTCATTGTTTGTTTGGATGTATTGGCTGCCTTTATGATCATACACAAGAGAGATACGCTCCCTGCCGCATCCTGAAAATGAGAGTCAACAGAGTGTCAGCGATTTTGGTCTCGCAGCTTGGGCAATCTGAGTGGCGATTGGATGGAAACATTCATTCAGGAGGTATAAGCTGCCTTTATAGGCAAAAGAGAGAGTGACATGCTCCCTGCCTGATTTTGAAAATATGCGTCTACAGAGTGTGAACGATTGTTGGTCTGGTAAGTCAGGTAATTAATTAAAGACCTGTTCTTTGTAATGCATAATGACCAGATTGGCCGCCTTAATGTGTAAAACCTTTAGCTAGGACATCGCTACTACTTTCTAAAAATGAGTGTCAACGGAGCGTCAATGATATTTTGTGTTGTAAGTCAGGTGATTAACAAGTGATTTGGTCTTTGTTGTACGTAATCATAGTATTGGCCGCCTTTGGAGTCCCAACAGCCGTACAATCGTCTCCATGTATGTTTTCCTTTATCACTACACTGATCATTAATTCTGCATGTAATTATATCATTTCAAATATACTTCAAACTGTCTGCTAATTGTAAATAATAATAATACTCAAAAATCCCGGTCAGTTCAATCATTGTTCTTCATCACTGTCAGGTTCGCTCAATCGGATGCTCTCGTCCACACAATGGATGTCAGCTGCATCACCATGCCTCAAATCGTGTACTTACGAGCGGATGTTCTGTCAACAGTCTGCAAATCTGGAATACAATCTTTCTTGTGCTTGCGATCCTCGGCATATGCATCAAGATTGAAAAATCCTGCTTTGGGAAGAGGAGTACGTGTATGCACATATCCAGGTGGCACACGTTCAATTTCGGAAATTTGAGCGCTATCTTTGTCACGAACCCCATCAGCACAATGTAAATCAGTCCGGGAAGCCATAAGCAAACCTCCCAGACACTCCGGTCTACCTCACTGGTGCTCCTGTGTAAATGCAGATGCTCCCAGGCCTCCCTGGAGATGAGCAAAGTGCTCGCAGACTCTGCAAGAGCATTCGCTGGTTCTCCTGAAAGCACCTGTGATTCTGGAGGTGGCATTCAGGATGCTACGAGATTTGACATATAGGATTGTCAAATTTTGAAGCGGCTGAGACGTCTGCGCAGCTCAGCGGGGGACTTAGTGCTGTATCCTCACAGCAGCGGTACTTAGGGTCCCATAACCACAAGGCATTTTGTGTATCAGATTTGTCTTTGTTACAGTCACAAGATTCGCTACATCATAATATGGCATGCATCATCTATCTAAGTCTCTCTATATATACACATTCGGCCAATCTGGCTGCAGACAGTACTGGACCGTGATTGCAGGAGCACATGGAGACTCCGATTGAGAGAACTTAGAGATGCGGTTGAAGGCCGTGTTCGTGTGAACTGGGAGATGTACTTGGTGGCCGGATCCGAGCTAGTTTGGAGATGCACTTGGAAACGGAGATCAAGTTGAACTCACAGATACACATGGAGGCCGTGATCAGGCGGGTTGGAGATGCATTTGAATGCTGAGATCGAGCAATTCAGAGATGCACTTGGAGGGCGAGACCAAGTTGAACTCGGAGATGCACTTGGAGGCGGTGACCGACCAGGTTTGGAGTTGCATTTCGAGGCCGAGGTCAAGTCACGCAGAGATGCACTTGGAGATCGAAATCCAGTTGAACACAGATATGCACTCGGAGGCCGTGATCAAGTGAGGTTGGAGGTGCATTTGTAGGTCGGGATCGTATAACCCAGATATGCGCTTGGAGGCCGTGATTGAGCTAGTTTAGAGATGAACTTGGAGGCTCAGCTCAAGTTGAACTCGGAGATGCACATGGAGGCCGTACTCAAGCTAGTTTGGAGATGCAGTTGGAGGCCAAGATCGAGTAACTCAGAGATGCACTTGGAGGCCGAGACCAGGTTGAACTGAGAGATGCACTTGGGGGCCAAGATCGTGCAACTCACATATGCACTTGGAGGCCGTCATCAAGCAAGATTGGAGATGCACTGGGAGCCCATAATCAATCGAGATTGGAGGAGTACTTGGAGGAGTTCGATCTGGACGCGGTAGATTGGGAGGGCGGTGCGACAGCAGCTGATACTCTATTCATTGGTTAACACGTAATGGTGGGAATGTAGAGAGTTGAGTACACTATGGTCTGCCAAAAGATGAGAGACTGGCTGGGAGCAGGAGACAGTGAATCTTGGGATGATGCAGTACTCGGAGGATACAGTACTCGGTGTATGCTGTACTCGGTGTTGAATCATGATCATGGCATGGAAAGATTGATAGGGATGACTTGACTTCGTGTTTTTGGGTGATGGCAGAGAATGAGAGAGATGAGAGGAGATGGGGGAAATCATCATGAGAAACTGGGACTTGAGAGAATTTGGTGTGCGAGTCAATTTACCATGCCTGGTATGACAGGTACTACTCCCGATCCGGCAGGTGACAACACCGATATGAGGTCCTGTCAATACACTCAGGCAAGTCATACCCCTGAAATCTCATATCCGCTCGGTTCCTCCACATTGTTCCCATCTTCATCCCCCATCTCTGTTTCTCTACCATCAATGTAGAACACAAATTTAAGTCGTCCCTCGCTATCTCTCCATGCCATGATCATGAGTAAACACTGAGCGCAGCATACACCGAGTACAGCATACACCGAGTAGAGCATCCACCAAAGATTGTCTGTCTTCCCATCATTCTCACAATTATGAGTTGACCCCTGGATGAATCTTCAGCTTCAGACATGCCTCCCTAGAAGATCGACCATCACCAGCCAGCTCTCCATGAGACAGTTCGAAGGCAAAGTTACCTCATCAGATTCCCTTGGTTGCAAGTTAACTAACCGATGGATAGAGTCTCAGCATCTGGCGTGCCTCCTCTCGACCGCCTGCAAGTACTCCTCCAGTCTTGCTCGATCTTGGCCTCCAAGTGAATCTCCAAACGTACTTGATCACGACCTCCATGTGCATCTCTGAGTTCACTCGATCAAGGCCTCCCAGTGCATCTCCAAACTCGCTCGATCACGGCCTCCATGTGCATCTCTAACTTGAAGCATAAACCGTCTCCAAGTGTATCTCTGAGTTCACTCAATCGTCATCCTCAGGAGCTTCTCGAATTGCTCTCAAGCACCGCCTGCAGCAAGTCCGGATATACCATGTGTAGATGGGTAGCTATATACATACATAGATACATAGATGAGACTACAAACTGAATACATGAGTTTTAAAAATCTTTGAATGATAAGTAGTAGTTATGATTTCCAGGCGCACCTGCAGTGTTTCCAAAGAAGATGTTGTTTCTCCCAGACCGCTCTACAGTGATTTGAGGTGCTTCCAGGCATGTCGCCAGCGCTCCCAGGCTTGTCTTCGGCATTCCAAGTCTTGCCGCCGGTGCTCGCTGGTGTTCTCAGGTGCACCTGACGGCCACTGCATCGGTCGAGTAATCTCTGGGATTTGACCAGCCTGAGATTCTGGTCCGACAACTCTCACTCACTCCCAGAGGCTCCCAGTGACATAATTACATTTTGCTGATGCAGTGCAGGTGGCATTCCGGGCGGAGGTGCCATTGGTTCTGGAGGAGGTGCACCCGTCCCTCGTCGCCTCCAGCATGTCTGCAGATTCGTTGCTGTCCCACTGTGTTATGAAAGGCAGCCATCAGTCTGATTCTAGCGAACCATTGCTGGGTGTCTTTCCAACCCAGTCGTCACCTTTCCATACGCAGGAAACTCGACTCTCCACTTCTTCTCTTCACTTACTTTGGCGTGTGGTTTCTGGATCCGGTGTTGTGTTTCCTTTATTGCGGCCGGTGACAACCCTCCTTTGGCTATCTTGGCCATATTCAAGGCAAGCCGCATGTCAGACTGTTTTAGCTGTACCCGACATTCTTGCCTTGCCATTTGTTGCAGACATGTTGAAAACCAACAAGAAATCAGTTGTTGCTTCTATATGTGAGATACGGCGACTACCTCGACAAAATACAAGTCTGTAGCCTCCACGAAGGTCTTTGAATCCTGTTTCGTCCACTGTTAGGGATGCTTATCACGCGATCCTTCAGCGAAAGTAGGAGAACTGCCAACTTCACGATGTGCAATTTCGTGGACTATGCATACAACTACCTTGGTTGACCATGCTGGTTCAGCATTCCGGGCCGCGATACATTGCTCACTTAGCTCTATACATACCCTTGGATTACATTATATCGGTAGTTAACTGCTGCCAACAACGATATATATGCACTCACATCTTGATTGCTTGCGGTGTTGGACTGTTGTTGCGTCCAGATGTACGGACAATTCTTAACTGTGTACGCTGGGTTGTATCTTCGGTGGCTGCATTGGCAGCGTCCGGGTGGACTAAATTCAGTCTGCGGTGCTGCAGCGTCGCAGAGGGTGGCGGATAGGATAACGCGCCTGGCATTCAGCTCAATTCAGATTCGCTCGAAGCTGGCAGAAGTGTTTGTGGAGCCATGGCTTGCGTTTATGGAAAATGTGAGGAAGATGACAACCAAGAGAAGTGGGAAGTCTTGGGGAATATATAGTTAGCGTTAAGTCGATATGGAATGAGTGGCAGCCAACTTGCACATTCTACCCAACAGGAATCCAACAGGATATGGCTGCAGGTTGCAGAGGATTTTAACCGTCCCGCAATTTGCAGTGAGTTGGTCTGATGTTCTTTATTTGTTTACAGTGATACATTGTGCTAAACGACAGCTGAAATCTCATGTTTGATAGATATAAATCGGACATTCTTCGATATAAGGGACATCTGGTGATCTTTTACTCAAGAGTTCCCCAGGATCCTATTTGAAACAAATGTTAACCACCAAGTCATGTTATACGGTTTGCATTACTACTCCCAATGAAGTCACGGTCAAAATGCAGATGTTTCTTTGTTCAAGTTGATCAAATGTACCAACCTTGACATTAATGACACAGCTTGCCTCCTTGTGGTCCATATCTTGCAACATCCAACATCTCACCCAACAACACAGTCAACTCAGGATACATCAGCAAAAAACATTTCCGTCCAGGCGGAAGGGCTGCATGAGAGTGGACGCCCTCCGGTAGAGCCGTCAAAGACACCTAGGTGGTGGATTGCACCGCACCCGGAGTCAATCGAAGAGAGCGCGTTGCCTATCGCCCTACGATCGCAGTTTGGCCAGTTGTTCTCGCTCTGTCGGTCCCTTATTTTCAACGATCACTCTCGCATTGTGGCCAACTGTGGCCATTCATCGGAACTGGTTCTTTGAGTACACAGTTGCATCAGGATTGGAATGCAATTGGTGACGCTGTGAATATCTCTCCTCGCATTCTTTCTACCTGCCCACAAAATGCAATTCTCCCTTGAGTAATTATACACATCATTCCAAGTCGCCAGATCAATGTGGCTATTAACAATCCATCGCTCGTTCCTTCTGTATTCTGTCTGACTACTTGTAGCTATCTCTGGAATTACGTGCACACAGCCGACAATGTTTCCCACGCTGAAACCTTGCAAAGCTACATCTGACAGTGCTTTTCTCACTGATACAAATTTTGAGATGAGATCCAAGTTACCCAAGTTTTCAGGTATTGTAGTTAGTGCCAAGTCCAACCAGTACTCAACAAAATCTCCATCCTCGTTTAGGAGCTTGATTTTCAATAGTCGTTGCAGTGGCCACAGAAGACGCCCATTCAGCACGCCTTAACACCTCCCTGGGCATTGCATTACCCACACCAAGTTGTTCCCTCAATCCCCTCGACACCAGCTCTTGCTTCCTGTGCATCGACACATCTGACATGTACGTTCACCATCTAAAGCTCAACTTGAACCGTAATACCATGTTAAATACAGAGCGCCATTGTGTGCAGTTGTTCTTCCGATATATACGGCTTGTTACAACTCTTATGCGTGATAGCCTCCCGCGTGATGCTGTATATTGCCACGCGGTGCGTTGCTTATTGAATATCGTCCGGCAATGCTCTGAAGTGTATGATCATGGCGTCAGGATGCTATCCATCACGGCGGTTTTGGGGTCCCATGAACACGGGCTTCGCATATGACTGGGGGCTCAGGGCGCCAGCCAGATTGGCACCGGAAGAAAGGTCTTTGCAGGTGGAGGCGCTGGTATCACGACACTGATCCAGGGCTTGGACATTGAGCTCTCTGATTCCGAAGCAGAGAATGCAATGCTGAAAGGTTATTACTTGTAGCAGGTAGTTGAGATTGTGTTTGGAGGCATTCCAACCGTCCTTGAGGTTCGTTTTATGTGCTTCTGTACGTCTCTCGGCAGAATACTGTTGCAATCCTCCATATCGACAAATCTGTTTGACCTGATGAGACATCCAGGGGATCTTTGGTGAGATGAAGTCGGCATTTGACTCCTTGGAAACATCTCTCCGGTGGCTGATATAATCCTGTCAGGCGTTCATTTTACGCCGCTTCTGGATGGCATCCAGGTCTCAGAATTTGTTTCCTTGTCTAACTTTCACTTCTTCACAAGTTCTGTTCTCAGTGCATTGGCATTCGCCTTTGCCTTGTTGCCGGCTTGCCAGAGGCACAAAACATCTTTCAATGTGTGAAAACGATGGCAGGCGTCCTCCATGTATCTCAATATTGCATCATCGTGAGATTTATATTGAGCACACATAGATAATTCAGACAATGCCTGTGAGCACTCAATCGCGCGATTGAATATGGGACACTGAGAGGGGCTTCCACCTCGTCACAACTGGGTTGCGACTCTGAGCAGGTGCCGGCTCATTTCCTTCATCTCATTCCCATTCCATTGAGAAAGTTCTTTATATGACTCATTTGTTGGTGTGAGGTCGTGGTAAGCAGACACAGAAGACCAGATTGCATTGTAGTTGTTGAGCCGTTTGTGTGTCTTCATGAAGTGGAAAATCCACTTCTGGAGGAGGTCAAGCATGCCGATCTGCATTGTATGGAGGAGGTCAGGCTTAGGGAGGTCGCTCACCATACAAGGAATAGGTCGAAACAGGTTGAATCCTCGGTGAACATGATAGGACGAGTGTTAGCCATTGGCTGCCTTGGTGTTGGCATAGCTGAGCGTTCTATATAGGTTGTGATCCCGCTGGTGGTGTTGCTTGTCAGGAGGGACATAATCTCCAAGTTCATTCTTTGGACATTCGCATCAAAAACCAACATTCCACTCCAGATGATATCGGTCGCAATACTCTGGGCAATCTGCATGCCATGCTGCCAAAGCGGTTTGCAATGCCTGAAGTTGCCTTCTGCACAGAGAACTTTGTAATACCCGCTTTTGGCGCAGGGATTTTGTTTACTGGTGAGATGCTGGAGTACCCGGCGGAGAACTTTGTTCATCACCTCTTGGGTTGTTTGCGGCTGCTCATCCAGCCACTTTTGGGGGATATTGCGGTTCTTGATTGGAATCAGCAGGCAAGCGCCCATTACAATGCTGTGCGTTGAAAGCATCTGGTAGATCTTCGAAGATAGATTGCCAATTGTCATATATACGGGCCACTCTTTCTTTTCGCCAGCAAAATGTGACAGATGTGTTCCGTCGGACATGAAGATCAAGGGAACCAGTCTATCCCCCAGTAGAACAGTTGACTAAATGTCGATTAGCACGTTATTACCCTGGAGTATCACTCCTTACCTGGCGCTCCCACTGTCAGTCCACAGTGTGCATTTCAGTATAGAGTGGAATATCGCTGTTAATGCAACGCTGAGGGGCGTAAATGAGATGCTTAGTGTAGGCTGGCTGCCGCATCAACCATCGCATGCTTTTGATGATTTCTCAACTCCAGTAGTGGATTGGGTGTGGGTGATTGGCATTCCATCTCATATCCTTGAGAGTGTGTAGTTCCCACTCCCCGAGAGCCTGCTCATCTGGCATGCTAGCCACGAGCTTCTGCTCGCGATTTCTGTTTTTGAAGCTTTGAAAATGCAGAGCGGTGATTTTTTCCTTCAGCATGTTAGCATAGTACATCTTCATGCCTTTCGTCTTGATCCCACACTGGATATATTTGTACTCTCCACACGTCCCAAATGGGAAGCAGGTATGGTTTTGTAGGTTTGTCACAATGCAACCCAGAGCGTCACAATCCCTGGCTCAGCAATGCGATCGACCAGCACAGTGCCAGTGCTGGGGTATGATTCCGTCCGCGGCAGAGGTGGTGGTGGTGGTTATGACTCTGACCCTGCGATGTTTTCAACGTGTTTGGGGTAGGCAAACCCATCCAAGTCTTTAACTGAATCTTAGTTAGTGTTGAATTCACGACTCTGGGAAGGTTCAACGCGTCGGGGCGCACTGCAAATAGTCTGATTCTTCTGGCGCGCAACTTGGGGGTGTTCAGGATGGTGTGATTTGATAAGTTCAAGTTGCCAGCAGTCTGGGGTGAATTTCTTTCGGCATCCAAATTCGGGGCATTGGAAAGGAGTCTTCTCTGGTCTTGTCAACCACACGCGAGGAGTGGAGTATCAACTGCACAAAGGGACCAAAGTTTCTGCTGGGGCTGAGCATCCAGGTGTCTAAGCTCACGATACTTTCAGCTAACTTGAGAGGTTTACCGAGCCTCAACACCATCACAAGGACGTTCCTTACACCCCAGGAGTTGCAAAAATGCTGCATGCACGATATCCCATAATACAATGAATAAAATGAAATCAATAAAAAACCCATAAATACAATAAACTCTGGGCGACCCAAAAAGCTTGCGACTTGTGTAATAATCAATGCCGGACATAAATAGATCAGATCAAAGGAACCGAACAAGGCAAGAACTCGACCCTAACCCAAACACAACAACAATCGCCTCATCTGCAACGCGGGGATTGGTTCACTCCTCGCCTACCTAGCCATCACGGGGCGCCTCAGAGAGAGGGGCAGAGTGGAGAGGGACATCGCGTTGAGGGTCATCGGGGAGACTGATCCCACCGGGGGATTTGCCAAGCAGCTGTTTATCCACATCCACATCAGCGGTGCTTCAGGCTGCCTCAGCTTGTCGCAGAGTTAGCACTGCCGCACCAGATTTTTGCGGCGTCACAAGCCCCAAATGCTCCAGCCCACTGAGGGGATGGGTCTCTGGAGGTCGTGGTCGTGGGTGAGGCTCCGAGGTGTGTGGTTGTGGGGATGGTGTCGGAGGTTCTGGCCGTGGGGTATACTCACACATCACCTGGCCCTTCTCAGGTAGCGTGATCGGCTGGTTGTCTACCATGGTATCTACATTGTCAGCCAATGCATGTACCATCTCTCCCTGGCCCATGATCTGATGTTCTTTGCTATCATCCTCATCCTTATCGTCCTCCTCATCTTCATCCTCCTCCTCCTTCTCATATTCCTCCTGTGTATAGTTCTCCTCTTCATCATAACCGTCCCTTTCTATATCCACATCACCGTCTAAATCAACTACATGTGGTGCGTCCACATCGTCCTGCAAGCGCTTAACCCCATCAGAATCATGTTCTGAGTCATATTTACCATCTGACTCCTTGGTAGAGTTGGTATCATCATCTGTGGAACTTGACACAGCAGGCAATGCTTCCGGCTGTGAATATACCTGCTCCAGCTAGCCCTCTGTGTCCGAGTTAGCCTGATACGTTTCCTTCTGCAACTGCAAAACAATGGCACAAGAGATATCATCTCCCCCTGGGGTTGATTTAACAATTCCTATTCCATTACCATTTCCCTTCCCCTTCCCCTTCCCTTCCTCCATTGACTTCCCCTTCCCCTTCCCATTCCCCTGCCCATTGTTTGCTCCCTTCTCTTTGCCGGTCCCTTTCGCACCGCCCTGCTTGTCCTCCTCTCCCTCTCCATTGTCATTGTGATTGCCATTGCTAGGACGGCTCTTTCCACTGCTCCACGCTCCAGGATCCACCCAGTTTTCATCATCCTCAACCTTGTCAATTTTCTCATCCCAATTCAGTGGTCTAAGGGCAGGATGTTGCCTGGCTTGTACTGCCAGCATCTTGGTGGCTCAATCTCTGCTATGGGATCATTGCTACCGTACCAAGTGTAATGCTTGCCGGTTGGTCTAGCTGTTCCTGAGTTGGTTGTCTGCGGATTGGAGCAATCAACTTGATCCCCACTGCCATGGGGGCTGTCCCACCGCCTATTGTGCATCCGGTAGCGGGTTATGTCAGACATTCTCCCCATAAATTAGCGGAAGGCTGCTGACCATCCCTGAAAAGGCAAACTCTTGCTCCTGTGGTGCGGCCACATTAACTGGAATTGTGAAAAGTGGCGACTCATGACTGGATCAAGACAGATTATATTATAAAAGAGGTCCCAAGCTCTCTCACCATGGACAACACAATCAGTGGATATCTGTATGAGTGCCCAGATGTGATCGGAGATGGATCCCTCGATTAGGTCCCGATCCGGCAACAGGTGTTGATTTACAACCGATGTTGGCATTTTTGCGCATGCAGTTGCCTTCCCGTTTCCTTTGCGGCTGCCCTGTGGTGCCGTCGCTGTGAATTGAAAATCAATCTACATCCGAGGCATTAGCATTATGATACAGTTGCATTCCGTGGAAGGAAGCCCAGAGGGAATGTATGAAGTTGTGTAGGTTATCAGGTGTGTTTTGGAACGAGAGGCGTTGTTTTGTGCAGGTCATGTGATGTCGAGATAGTTGAGGATACTTGCAGGGTGTTTACTATCTGACGAATAGAAGATAGAGGTGTAGGCGGGAAGAAGAGATATATATACTTGAGTTGCTGTGCTTTCTTGGTTCAACTTGTTATGTTCATTAACAAACACAAAACAGCCCAACCTTCATCTTGCACAACCACCGGGCACCTCATGACTGAGAAGCATTGAGACGAGATGTTGTACTTGCTGTGAGGAAAGTTTACAATGCCAGGCTTTGCTTTTGCATCACACGCCACTTTTTCCGCTCAGGCCTTGTGTAGCTGACAGCAAACTGAGTTGTTCTCAGGTTATCCCAACTGTGCACCTATCCAACACGGCTACTAACACGCCTAGCGGTGGATAAAGCACACACAACTGATGTCATGGGATACAGAATACGTCTTTGTTCGATGTGCGATGGTTTTAGCTCTGCCAAAGAAGGATTTCCACCGGGAAGCTGAGGATATACATGATCAATTCCCTGATGTATTGTGCCAGGAATGAGTGCAATAATATGATAATCGTGCCAAGAAGGCATAAACACCCTTCCAGCGGTGCAAATAGACCTTCAGACGTTACTGTAACAGTGAATATCAATGCTGAGTATGATTTGAGTTTGATCTGATGGCAGTTGACACTATACTTAAATGCTTTTAAAGGGATCTCATCCCCGAGTAATGTCACGGTTTAGAGTCTACCCTGGTCTACACTGCACCACCCATTTTTGTAGAATCCCTCCCTGGTCGCTCAAATTGGTGTCCACCTTGCCTGCCATTCAATATGCATGGAGAGGAAAATATTCTTACATCCCTAACGTCGAGCATCAATATCAGACTATGCCTTCCCAAGGCGCTCACGCTGACACTACTCCAGTCGTATGAAATGTTTGAAGACTTGCTAGTTGTCTGAATCAACACAAGCGTGAGCCATCGGGGAATTCTCAACTTCCCCCTGCTATGAGATTCGTTTCCTTACCGGCTGGTGAGAGGGATTCCTCTCATGGAAGGAGTTCCATATCCTCTACAATCCAAGGTCAGAACCCCACCCCCTCATCTTTGCTAAACAATTCTCGGGTTGCAGATATCACTCGATGCGCGACATCCACCCCGGTAGCCACATAGCAACAATCGATAATTCCTTCAACCGCCACGCCGAGTAGAAGCAGTCGTAGCACACCAGTCCCTGAAAGAACCTCACTGACAGACTCAACTCTTCGCGTTGTATCCAGCCCCGCTTTCGGCATTGTGAGTACTCCCACTCCTCTGCGCGGTCTTGGAAACCTGCCTACCCCCAGGTCTAATCCAGAAGCATGGGCAATCATCAAAAATCCACTGCGGACATGAGCTACAGAAACAAATCAGACAGAGGAAGTGGCACTCTACCGCAGGCGGTGTCTACACCTAGATCAGTGGTCTCTGGGAGTTGCAACATCCATCGAGTTGGTCACTCAGACATGACACGTCTTGTAATTGCAATGGGCAGACTCCTGGAACTCTAAATGTGGAACCGACAGCCATGTATGAGTGCGAGCGACCTGGAGAGGGCAAGTTATACAACTCAACGCATTGTGAAAGCTTTAGCTGAAGCCCCACACTAGCCGATATCAGAGAAGCACTGGAACACCGCTATGCATCAATGCAACATTTGGTTCATAGCATTTGAGGCACGCACAAAGGGGATCTTGAATGAGGTATGCTGAAGCAACAGCCCACCTTGGATAGTACACACTCAAACCGGTACTAGGTTCGAGCACCCGTTGATAAGGTTACATCACATTTCATTCAATCAGCAAGGGAGAGCTTTATGATCTACACCACTTTGAATCTGACGGAGAGTGTTTGGAACTCATTGATTCCCTTCTGGCACATGATAAGTATCATTCTCTTGTAGTAGAGCATGTGGAAGGTGGGGTACACGGTCCAAATCCAACAAGGAGAGAGTCCAAAGCTGGAAACGAATGGCAATCTTCCACTTTACTTAGTGGCGGATGCAATCCCGCAGCTTATCTACATCAAATTTTATCATCGGGTGAATCACTGCGGTAAGTATGCTGATGGATATTATAATTCCATGATTGATGACAAGGACGGTGAGATACTTTCGCCACTGATCATGTTTACCTGCACCGCGGTGCGCCTTGCGCTTGTGGAGTGGCAAAAGAACAGAGGTGTTCATTAGAAAGGTTCGAAGATATTGCTGAATCTGGACAGACCTGATCACTGGAACTACTTCAACTACGGGAATGACAGTGGTGAGAGGGCATCCTGCGGTGCTGCAACAGGTTGCAAGTTGTTAACCGCACCTGGCGGTGCAGACACTCATACATTCTTGATGAATACCAAGAACAGACTACCAGAGAGGTACCAACCGAGAGTGTACAAGAACACTCATTGAACTCTCAAGCGTCGGTTCCGTCAGGCGGAGAACCCAAGGTCTGCCGTGGTCATCAGCACGGAAGCAGCGAGTGTTGACAATGCTAATCATCTTGACTATTTGACCTCCAAAGTGGTGTTTCAGGAGCCTCAGATCGAAAGCACTGACCGGAACATCAAGATAGACAACAATTGCATCGATGATAAACTGCATTTCGGGATGCCATGTGGGAGCAGGGATTATGAAAATGAAGGTGACAAAACCGATGCCATCCCCACCGCCAGCCAGCAACCACGGGCCGTGACTGAGCTCGAGAGGTTTCACCAGGGATCGAGTGATGTCGACCGGTATGAGAGTGAGGATGGCGACGCAGCGGATGTGGATGAGCAGGAAGAAGCATCGCAAGCTGATGATGGATCAACACAGAATGTGCAGGACTGACAGCATAGTAGGTTTGACCTGGGAACCAGTAATGTCGACAGATATGATGCCGAGGATGCCGAGGATGCCGATGCGGATGAGGCGGAAGATACATTGCAAGCCGATGATGCATCAACCCAGAATGTGCAGGACTCAGGGCATAGTACCAGAGTGTGTGAAGATTGGACAGTATATTTCAGACCTGTAAAATACGATAATGGTGAAGCAAATGTAACATCAAGGAATGTATCCAAAGCGCAGACTGTATCGTAATAAGTGACAAGATCTGAAAGCTTAACATATATTGGGAGAGTGCGGCATCCAATATATAGCAATAGCAGAGAGGTAAAATGTTGCACTCAGCCGGAGCAAGGCATAAACATCGCCAGGCAATATGTAACCGGCTGCAGCATAACTGCAGCCCCTGCGAAGAGTGTAACACACATGTTGTTCTGATGGTGCATATACGTCACCACGTCCCGGGGGCAAAGTACAGGAGGTAAGTATTCAACCCGACCCGTCTCCTGGGCACCGCGAATCGTGATATTCTCAGTTACAGTGATGGAGGTTCGGTCAGAGCCGTCAGAGCCGTCCGGAACACTTGAGTGTTTCAGATGGAAACTAGAGTTGTTGCTGATGTACCATGGTCAATGCTCATACAAAGAACCTTGAACTACTTCCTGAGGGCAAATACTGCAAATCGACCAAGCTATCCACACAAGGATATCCGCAAGCAAATCCAGGCAAGAGCGGGTTGTAGACACTAAGGCTCTGACCATTGGGAGCATTGCACAGCTTACAATCTAAAAAGATGCTTTTGGCAGAGCAAAGATGTGAGACGCACTTTTTGAGCAACAAAGAGAAAGAGATATGGATCAAGGATTACGTGGATTGAGATACCACTGTGGCAAGAAAACGAGTTCAATCCGCACATACAGCAATTATGCATAAGCAGGAACATATGAGAAATGTTGAAAAAGCGGGATTGACATCCAGAAAGCCTGAAAAAGCATATGAGAAGATGTTGTATGCTAGCGGACACAGTCAGAGCAATTATGCAAGTTCCAACCATGAGGAGGATGGGGAAGACGAGGTGGATGATGAAGAAGACACAGAGCTGGGCAATGTGAGAGAAGTTGATGAACCCGGCTGGATAGTAGGCACAACCTTAAATTTGGCAAAGCAATATGCAGTGAGATTTTGCAAGAAGCAGATGAGGCTCGACAATTCGATGCAAATGGAATGGGGGGACACCGCTGACTACTTCCATGAAAGTGACAAGAAGTACGGGACGGCCGAATTGAGGGTCCCAGCCTTTGACAACCCCCACACAGATACGACTGCAGCCACATCATCACCAAGATCATCTGCGGAGCTTATGCAGATTCTTGATATTGTCCCCAGAATATCGCAAATCCCACATGGGAGTTCTTGACTAGAAAGTAGTCAAATCAGGCTGAGTTCCGAGAAACCACTGTCATACAAATGCATGGTGTTTCTCCCAACCTACATGGTACCTGATTCGTCACAGGACAAGAATTCGAAGCCTTCTGAACCTGTACGCTTTCACCTCTGTATATGTTAGGGGGGTGCTTATCATATAGGAATAACTACCTATGCACGGCCCTAGATACTATATCAGTCCTTGGCGTATCTACAACCAATGTTGAATGCTGATCGATCGAGATGAAATACAGAAAATGGAAAAATGGAAATCATGTTTTCCGATGCCTCTAGGAACATGGTAACCAGATCCAACGACAATGTCAAACAATATTGACAATACATATATTTCCTCGATTCCATGTAGAAATATTCAACACTTGTTAGAGTTCTATTTCATTTTGAAGGCTTGCTAATCTCTTCCTTTCAGCCATACGCTGTTTCTTTGTTATTGGTAAAGGATTGACTCTTCCGCTTTGAGTATGTGATAAGTGCTGAGTACGATGAGGATTCAATTCCGGGCTGTCCAATTCGGCTGAAGCTGATCGTTAGTCATCATCTCGAGGCGTTGATGTGACACATCTATCGCCCTTGTTTTTTCATTTCTTTTGAGACTCGCTTTCATTCGATTCCCCTGAGCGAACATCGCCAAAACACATTTCAGTCTTGGCGGAATGGCTGCGTCATACTGGACGCGCTCCATCTAAGCTGGAAGAGACACCCCAGTGGTGGAGTACCCCACGCCTGGCATCAATACCACGAGTCGCGTAGCATATTGCGCTCCGATCGCGGATCCACTGTTCACTCTTGCTCTGTCGGTCTCCTATTTTGAAGGAACACTCTGGCGTTGCAGCAAACTGTAACCATATGTCGGAATGGGTTCATATAGTACGTGCTGGCATCAGGATTGCAATGCGATGGGTGATGATGCAACAATCTCTCCTCGCGTTCTTTCTACCTGCGCGCAATATGCACTTCTCTCTTTACTAATTGTAAACATTATTCCAACATGCCAGAACTATATGGTGATTGACAATCCATCGCTTGTTCCTTCCGTCTCCTGTCTTACTACTAGTAGCTATTTCTGGAATTCCGTGCGCACAGCTGACGATTTTTCCCATACTGAAAACTTGCAACGCAATGGCAGCTAGTGTCTTTCTCACTTGTACAAATTGCGAGACACAATCCAAGTTACCAGAGTTCTCAGGTATTGGGGTGAGCGCCATGTCTAACCAGTACTGAACGAAAGCTCCATCCTTGTTCAGATGCTTGATTTTGAATAGTAGTTGCAGTTGCCACAGCAGACACCCATTCAGCGCGCCGTAACATATCCCCGGGCGTTGGTTTACACACACCCAGTCATTCCATCGATCCCCTCCGCACCAGCCCTGGCTTCCTGTGCATCGACACAACTATAATATGAGTTCACCTTCTAAACTATCAATTTGAACCTTCATACCATGTTGGATACAGAGCTCCAGGGCTTGCAGTTGTTCATCCCACAGATATGTCTTGGTAAGACTCAGATGCTTGAGAAACTCCGGCCTGCCAGGATCTAGTGCAATGCGGTGTGTTGCGTTTTTCATAGTGTCGAGTAATGCTCTGAAGTCCTAGATCATAGCGTCAAGATGCTTTCCATCACAGTAGTTTTAAGGTCCCATGAATTTGGGCTTCGCATATGACTGGGAGATCAAGGGTGCAGCCAGCTCAGGGCCGGACGAGCGCACTTTGCAGGGGTCAGTACTGTTCTCCCGACGCAGTGTGAGGGCTTGCAGATTGATCTCTCTCATTCTGAAGCCAAGAATGCAATCCTGATAGGTGATTTCTTGTGGCAGGTAGTTGAGATTGTGATGGGAGGCATTCCAACTGTCCTTGACGTTCAGTATATGTGCTTGTTCATGTCTCTCGGAAGGCTGCAGTTGCAAGGCTCCATATCGACCAATCTATTTGACCCAATGAGACATCAAGTGGATCTTCAGCAAGTTCAAGTCGGCATCTAACTCCATGGAAACATCTATCCCGTGGCTGATAGAATCCTGCCTAGCGTTCATTTTGCGCAACTTCTAGGATTGCGTCCAGGTTTCAGCATTTGTTTCCTCGGCTACCTTTCGCTTCTTCAAGAGTTCCATTCTCAATGCATTGGATTTTAACTTCGCCTTTTTGCCGGCAGGCCCGAGTAAGGAAACATCTCTGATGGTCTGAAACTGACGCATGGGGTCTGCCATGTAGCTCAATGTTGCATCATCGTGAGATTGATATTGAGCACACATATAGAACTGTGACAATGCCCGTGTGCACTCAATTGTGCGATTGAATAGGGGATGCTGCAGGGGGCTGCCGCCTCGTAGAGACTGGGTTACAACTCCAAGCAGGTGCCAGCTCATTCCCTTCATCTCCTTCCCATACAATCAAGGAACTTCCTCATATGACTTATTTTTTGGTGTGAGGTCGTGGTAAGCAGGCACAGATGACCAGATTGCATTGTACTTGTTGAGCCGTTCATGTGTCTTCATGATGTGGACAATCCACTTCAGGAGGTGGTCAAGCATGCCAATCTGCATTGAATGGAGGGGGTCGGGCTGTGGCAGGTCACTCACGATACAGGGAATATGTCGAAACAGGTTGCATTCTGTGTGAGCATGGCACGACGATAGTTTGCCATCGGCTGCCTTGCTGTGGGCATCGCAGCCTGTTCTATATAGGTTGTGATCCCGCTGGGGGTGTTGCTTGGCAGGAGGGACATAATCACCATGATCATTCTTTGGACCCTCTCACCAAAAACGGACATTCCGCTCGAGATAATGTAGGTCGCTATACTCAGGGCAATCTGAGAGGCATGCTGCTATAACCAGGTTGTAACGCCTGAAGTTACCATCTATACAGAGAACTTTGTGATACCCGCCCGCAGCGCTCGGATTGTGTTTAAATTTGAGAGGCTCGAGTACCTGCCTGGGAACTTCGTTTAGCACCTCTCAGTTTGTTTGCCGCTGATTATCCGGCCCTTTCTGAGGGTTATTGTGGTTCTCGATTGGACACAGCAGGAAACAAACCATTTCAACGCCATGCATTGAACGCATCTGGCGGATCTTCGAAGATACATTGCCAATTGTCGTATACTCCGACAACTCTTTCTGGTTACCTACACACTTCGAGTGATGTGTTCTGTCGGACATGAAGATCAAGGGAACCAGTATGTCCCCCACTCTGAGCGTTGACTCAACGTCCATTAACATGTGACTATCCTCGAGTATTTCTCCTTACCTGTGTCTCCCATGTCCAGTCCGGAGTGTGCATTTCAGTATAGGGGCGTTTTCGTGGCTTATCTCTGTTAACGCCACGCCGAGGGGCGTAAATGAGATCCTTGGCATAGGCTGGCTGCTGCATCAACCATCTCATTCTTTTGATGATGTCTCAACTCCAGTAGTTGTTAGGGCGTTGGTGATTGTCATTCCATCTCATCTCCTCGAGAATGTGTAGTTCCCACTCCCCAAGAGCCAGATCATCTGGCATACTTGCCTACAGCTTCTGGACACTATCCCTGTTTTCGAGGGTTGGGAAACACGGAGCAGTGTTTTCTTCCTTCAGCACATCATCCCTGTAGGTATTCATGCCCTTCTTCATGATCCCACACTGGATATAGTTGTACTCATCACTCGTCGCAAACGGGTGGTAGGGATTGTTTTGTAGGTTCGTCTCAAGGCAACCCTGAGCATCGCGTTGCTATGGCTCGGCAATGTCATCGCTCAGCGGAGTGCCCGTGCTAGAGTATGATTCCGTCGGCGGCAGAGGAGGTGGCGTTGGTTGAGACTCCGAGTCTGGGATGTCTCGAATGAGTTTGAGATAGGGAACCGCGTCCAAGTCTTCGTCAGAATCCTTGTTAGCGTTGAATCCATGACACTGAGCAGTTTCACTGCGTGGGGGCAGGCTGTGAATAGTGAGTTTATTCGGGCGTGCAACTTGAAGGTGTTCAGGATGGTGTAATTGGATATGTTATGTCGCCAGCTGTCTGATGTGAACATCTTTCGGCATGAACATTTGGGGCAACGGAAAGTGGTCTTCTGTGGCATTGTTGCCGACATGCAAGGAGTGGATTAGGTGTGATGGGCGGGGTCGGATGTAGGTGATATCGGTAACAGTATTGTGATATCGTAATCAGAATAGGAAGCTTCGAAATTCGTATCAAGAGAATCAAGACAGGACAAGAATCAAGGCTGTGTCAAAGTCGTGCCTGCTTTGCTATACAAGAGAACGAGTAAAGAGAGAACAAGAGGGAATCCTCCAACATCAAACAACCTCTCTGTATATACACTTCATCTGCCACCCTCAAATCATTCCTCATGCTCCGATGTACCATCCGAATATCTATCCATGATCTTACACACCATCAACACATCCCTTATCAAATACAACCACCCCACATCGTCCGACGTCGCTACACCTCAGACCACTTCCTTATCATCAACATTTATACCGCCACCATCTTCTAATATTCCAACACCATCTCCGCGTCCATCCACGTCTCCACCTTTCGGTAACACCAATTCGTTCCGTCCATCCGGTAGTATTCCTAAGTATCTCTTAATCCATCACTCGCAATCCTAAGCCATGACAGTATCCCCCACCTGGGTTTGAGGTCCTCCAAAAACACTCTCCAATGGCCTTTGCATTGCGGGGTGATGTTAATGGAACTCATCTACTGCTTGCAGCCCATCCACAAACTTCACTGGGTCCCACCTGAAAGAATGATACCCGGTCCACCGTATAAGATACTGTAACTGACTCCGGTACATCTGGCTATCCTTAACACTCAAAACCTGATACTCTTCTTCGTCATCGACTTCCACCGGAGGTGGTGGTTTGACTCGTGGCCCATCAAGAGGATCACTCACCACCGGATCCAACAGGGAAACAGGTTGTACTTGATGAATTTTTAGTGATTCAGGTAGCTCAAGTTCATATGCATAAGGGGATATTCTACGAACCACCGTAAAAGGTCCCAACCGCTACCAGTCCAATTTCTGCATAGGCCTTGTTGTTCGTATATGTTGGGCATTGAGTGATACGTGGGAACCCTCCTGCATATTTGGAGCAGGAACTCGTCCACGGTTTGTGCGTTCTTCCTGCAGCACTTGACTCCGTCTCATTTCTGCCCGGAGATGTCCATGAATCTGTTGCATCGTTGCCTGATCATTATCGGCACCCACCCGTCGTTGATCCGGTCCCTTTGTCGGATCTACCGCAAACGAGATCCGGGGATCCGTTCCATGAATCGCATCGAGTGGAGTACACTTAGTTGTCTCCGATACTCCATTATTCGGTGCAAACTCTGCCAACGGATGCCACTTAACCCAATCATCCTGCTGATGGTTTACAAACACCCGGAGATAGTGCTCCATATGAGCATTCATCCGTTCCTTCTGTCCATCCGTGTGTGAATCAAACGCTGTCGACGTTCTCCGGTCAATCCCCAATCGACTATACATTTGTTGCCAGAAAGTTGACCCAAACTGTGGGCCCCGATCTGAAACAATGGTGAATGTGAGCCCATGAAGGCGTACCACTTCCCATAAAAACAACTCCGCCAACCCCAAACCATCTATCGTGGTGTGACATGGGATGAAATGTCGCATTTTCGAGAGCCGATCCACCACTACCGATATTGCATCAAACACTTCGCACTCTTGTAATCCCACAACGAAATCCATCGAAATATCTTCCCATAGCTCATCCGCCACAGGCAAAGGTTGCAGGACCCCAAAGGTTGAATGTCTTAAGCTCCGGGACCACTGACAATCATGACACTTCCGGACATACCGATCAAGATCTTTCCACATTTCCTTCCAGTAATATCCTGGATCGAGCAGATCAAACATCTTCGCCCATTCCGGATGTCCTGCTAACGCCATATCATGATGTTCCTGTATAATCCATAGGCGCAACTCATCACTATCCGGTACATATACACTCCCCCTGTACCTTAGCCAACTGTTTCCCTCTGTACATTCCGTGACTGTAATCTCCTGTAGCCGACTGTTCTTCTGAATTGCTTCCAGTATCTTTCCTGGTAGCGGGTCAGTCTGATATGCCTTTGTCATAAGATCGGAAATAGAGGGATGGCGCTGTGCGGGCGGGCTATCCACCAACACACGCAATTGTTCCAGTAGGTTCTGCGGCTTTAGAACTCCTGTTCCATATTTGTAAGTCTTTCATCCCCCCCCTCAGGGAGGTCTCCCGGCCTCCTCGTCAAAGCATTCACTTCACCATTTGATTTCCCTGGTCTATAGACTATTTCATAGTCGAATCTAGTTAAAGACTCTGAGCATTGAGCCTGTCTTGATTTAGAAGCTTCTGTATCATAAAATATTTGAGGTTCTTATGATCGGTTATCAATTTACGAGGGTATGCAGCCCCTTCACACTCCGGTCTGCATTCCTCTGATGCGTTAGTAATAGCCAGAAGCTCCGTATCGTATATATCATAATTACATTCGGCTGGTGAATGTTTCTTAGAAAAATAATCTACCGGATGTAGCACCCTATCGTCATCATGCTGAGATAAACCTCCTGCAGATACAAAATCGGAGGCATCTGTTTCAATAATCACCTCCCTATCATGATCAGAGTGTCGGAGTACTCGAGCCGCTGTACAAGTCGTTACCATCATTTCGAAAGCCAACTATTGTTCCGCTTCCCACACAAATGGTTCGTCATTCTTAGTTAACCTTGTTAGTGGCTCCTCTTTCTCAGAATACTTACGGATAAATCATGGATATTAATTGCAAAACCTGAGAAATTGTTGAACTTCGAAGAGAGTATTCAGGTTGCCGTTCTTTGTCTTTTTCTCTGGACTCCTATTCCTTATGGTCTCAACCTTATCCTCATCCATCGATATCCCCTTTGTTGGTAAGATTAAACCCTAATATTGTACGGGCTCCTTATGAAACTCGCACGTGTCCGGCTTCAAATATATACCTGCCTCTCAAAGACATTTCATCACCCATTTCACATGTTCCACCTGCTCGTCCTCCGAATCACTATATATGAATATATCATCCAAATATGCCGATGCGAAATCATCCAGGGCCTCTCTTAGAGTAGTATTAATGTATCCATTGAAATCCGCAGGCGAATTTGTCATCCCAAATTGCATAACCATTGGTTCAAACAGTCCATATGTTTTCCGGAAGGCTAATTTATATTCATCCCCCTCTTTAACTCGTAATATGTTATAGATCCCACGAACATCAAGTTCAGTTTAAATGGTATTTTCTCGAAGAAAATTCATGGTTTCCTGTATTAACGGAAGGGGGTATAAATTCTTAATAGTTTTACAATTGATATGCCGATAAACAATACAGAACCGAAGCCCTCCGTCCGGCTTCTTTGCCAAGGCAACTGGTGCTGCGAAAGGTGATGATGACTGCCAAATAAATCCTTTTGACATATTTTCTTCTAGCCATTTCTTGAGGGCTACCAACTCGGCCCTTATCGTTGAATAAAGGGGGCCCCATGTTGGTGTTTCTCCTTCCTTCAGGCGTACCTCATGGTCGACGCCTGGTCGGTGTGGTGGGAGGCGGTCAGCAAAAACATTATTGAACAAGGGAAGAAACTCATAATACTGTTCCGGAACAATCTCCTCCAGGGGTCGTTCCCTAAGATCTTTTGCTTCAATAGCTTTATTGGTATCATAGAGAGATGCCTTAAATACCCTAGGCTTCCCTTTCGTAACAGTTCGAAAAAACAAACATCTATTAAGCATAACGAAAGTTCCTCAAAAGGGTCGCTGCGGATGTCTCTGTGGTTCAACTATCCCACCAGTGGCGTGAATTGGCTCAGGAGGTTCCTCTGTAACTCTTTGTACCGTACCTGGTGCATCATAACAATGTGTCGTACAACATTATAATCCGAAAGTAACTGTATAAGATGCAAACCGTACTGCAACATCATTCAATCGTAACCAGGGGATTCCAAGAACAATCGGATAATGTCGCAATTTTGTAACGAACATTGGTAACTGCTCCTTATGATCTTGGATCATCATTCCTACATTAGCAATATGCATAATATCCCCAGACTCAATAGGTCTTCCATCGATAACCTCAACTTGTCATTTCTCTTATAACTCTTGAAGTGATATTTGATGGTGGCGAGCAAAGTCTTGATCCATAAATGCTATGCCTGTAGCTCTGCAGTCGATCAGCACATGTGTGGGTATTTCTTGATTATTCATGGTCAATGTGCAGGTTATAACTAAATGTTTCCCTTCCATTGATCCTTCTAATACCTCCACCTTGCTAACTGAAAGACACGAAATTCCAAAACATTTCAAAGCATTTAGATCCAGACTTTTACCGTCAACCGAAGAGCCATCCTCCTTCAATTGACCTGCTCATTTCCCGACCGCTGGGAACCTGTCCCGGTCTCTACTTCCTTGATTTCAGCTCCAGCCGCCTTATACGTCTGAGCCTTCTTCCTCGCCGCACATTCCGCAGCCCTGTGGTTAAACCAAACCACAATACAAACACCTTCCATCAGTAAACCTCTTTGCCCTTTCTTCTGCGGAAATCCTCCTCCTGCCTGCGCTGAGGTCCATAGGTGCAGGTCCAGTATATCCAGCCACTGTTCCAGCGGGAGTTTCTGCAGGATCCGTTGGAGGGGCCGGAGGTCTGGGGGAAGAAGCAAAACCTGTCCCTCTACCCTCATTCTGTGCCGCTGTTTCCGCACTTTGTTGTCAGATCTGATTATCTCGCTTTTGACAAACTGTCACAAACGCAGGAAGTTCTTCTGGCATATCGCTATACCTAAAGGAGTCCTTCATTTCTTCAGACAATCCCATTCACAGAGCATTTCCTAAGGCCGAAGTATTCCAATCCAGATCTGCAGCAATGACCTGGAACTCTGCATAATACTGGGAGAACTCGGGGTTTCGTTGTTTGATCTCCTGCATTGTGCATTTGGCGGTGGCTACTCGATCGGGGTCCGCAAAAGCTGCATCCAGGAGTAGTATAAAAGCCGGCAGGTCTTCCAGTCCTATCTCCCCGTCCTCCTGGACGTGTGGCAAAATCTGGCCTACGGCTATTCCCCTTAGCCGGTTGAATGTGTAACACATCATTGACTGCTCGTCGGGAAGGCTGGCAGGCTTATGTCGTATGATGATCCAGAGTTGAGCAACCCAGCCTATCAACTGAGCTCGATCTGATCCTGAAAAGTCTGGGGAGTCGGGAAACTGCTGTCCTCGGTCTTCGGGTTGCTGGGGGGGAGTCGGGGCTACCCAGGCCGGTAAGGATTGCGCATTGGCTAACTGTGTCCTCAAGGGTCAGACGTCCTCTCCCGATTGTCTGGAGTCAGGTGTCGAATCGTCCAGTTCCTGTCGTAGGTCTTCATCCGTTCCTACCGTCCTGGGGATTCTCCTGGCTTCCTCCAGTTCCTGCCTCAAAGTTTCCAGCGTTTGTTAGAATGTCCAGTGGTCGCATTCTGGGGGTAGGAACTGTTCCATCTGCAGGTGTGTAGTTTGCTTCTGTAGTGCGATGATTTGTGCCGGGTGATCACACACCCTCTGTACCATGGCTGCGGGTTCGGTATACCGCGCAACTCGCCTCAGTACCTCCTATGCTTCTTTGAGCAGTGTCTGTCTCTCCCCAATGTCGATCTCCAGCAGGTTCCTGTTGTGGATTCCTCCTATGATGTCCTGGTCATCCGCGGACACCAGAGCTACCCGATCGTGCTGTTCTCATCCTGACATCACAATGAATCGAGCACATCTAGCAGTGCCAATTATATGCGTCAATTTTGGAGGGAGTTGAAGTTGGCGGTTCAATAACAATAAATGACACCGGCGCAAGCTATGCTGTTGCTGCTGCTGCTGGTGCATATCCCTCCGTCAAGTGTGTTCCTAAACAGTTGTGTTCTTCACACTCACAGGGTAACTCAGGGTCACAATCGAACCAAGCATGCGCTCCCCAGTACTTAGTCCAACAATTTTCAAACACAGGGCGGTCTAACTCTAAGCCTCCTCCGGATGCAGCGGCTTCTGCCCAATCATTATTCCAAACGGAGGGAACATCTGACTGTTCCCAAATGTAAGCAGGCAAGATGAGGTGGTCTACGTCAGTATTCAATGATCCTTCAAGACTCTCGGAAGCGTGAACAGGTTCAGGTTCGGGCAGGGAACAATGACTTCCGGCTAGATAAATCCAACTCGTTCCGGAAGTACAGTTACTGTCGTACTCTTGCATAGGAATATGGAAATCGATGAGGGTACTAATGGATATCAAATCTGGTGAGTCGTGGTTCCTCGGCAACGCAATCGTCGCAAACGTGAAACCACCGATGATTTGGTCCAAAATATACCCAACACGTAAGTGAGCGAGGTTCATTACAGTACTTACAACCGTTCGAAGGATGTAGGCTCATGTGATTCGGTATAATCGTAACTACACAGATAGCAAATTGAAAAATAACTATCGGTAGCTTCACAGTAGTACCAAGCACGATCAAAACAAAGGGTCAAACAATGTTGACAGTACATTCAATATCAGGTACGATGTGAAAGACTCGTTCTAATATAAAGGGTGAGGTCAGATTTAGGTGATATTGGTACCAGTGATGTGATATCGTAATCAGAATAAGACGCTTCGAAATCCCCATTGAGAGAATCAAAACAGGACAAGAATCAACGCTGTGTCAACGTCGCGCTTGCTTTGCTATACAAGAGAACGAGTAAAGAGAGAAGAAAAGGAAATCCTCCAACACCAAACGACATATCATTATATACACTTCGTCTGCAACCCTCGAATCATTCCTCATACTCCGATGTACCATCCGAATATCCATCGGTGATCTTACACACCATCAACACAACTCTTATCAAATTCAACCACGCCACATGGTCCGACCTCGCTACACCTCAGACCACTTCCTTATCATAACGAATTATACCGCCACTATCTTCTGATATTCCTACACCATCTCCACATCCATCCATGTCTCCGCCTTTCCGTAAAACCATTTTCTTCCCTCCATCCAATACTATTCCTAAGTACCTCTTGATCCATCACTTGCAATCCTAAGCCGTGACATTATGCACTGTAGAAAGCGATGAAAGTCAGTGCTGGGTATGAGCAGCCTGCTGGGTGTAAGCTCACAAGACTGTCAGCTAACTTCAGAGATTTATTGAGCCTCAACCCCATCACAAGGAGGTTCCTGACATGCCAGGAGTTGCACAAACTCTGCAAGCGTGATGTCCCATAGCACTATGAATAGAATGAACGATGAGCAATTTATAAACCTCGCGACGTGTGTAATGATCATTGCCTCAGATAAAGAGATTAGAACAAAGGAAATGACCAATATAAGATCCCAAACCTGACCCGGAAGCAACAACCATCGTCTCCTCTTCAACGTGAGCACTGATCCACTGCTCATCTACCGAGCCAACCAGCCGCGCCCCAGGGAGACGGACATCGGGGAGAGGGACATCTGGGAGAGGGACATTGGGGAGAGTGATATTGGGGAGAGGGACATTGGAGAGACTGTCACCACCTGCCGATTCACTGAGCAACTGCTGATCCACATCCATATCTGAGGTGTTTCCCACTGCCTCAGCTTCTCGCAGAGTTGGCACCGCGGGGCGAGATTGTTGCTGGATCACATGGCCCAAACACTCCCGCCCAACGAGGGGATTAGTGTCCGGAGTATGTGGTCATGGGCGAGGCTCTGGTGTTTGTTGCTGTGGGGCAGGCCCCGGAGCTTGTGGCCAGGAGGTATGCTTGCGCATTTCCTGGCCTTGCTCAGGTAGCACAATTGGCTGATAGTCTACCATGGTATCTACATTGTCAGCCGATGTATTTACCATCTGCCCGTGGCCAATCGTCCGAGGTTCTTTGCCCTCATCCTCATCCTTATCCTGCTCCTCGTCCTCATCCTCCTCCTCCTCCTCATCCATCTCCTCTTCATCTGCCTCCTCTTCGTCTTCCTCCTCTTCGTGGTCACCATCCCGTTCCATATCCAGATCGCCATCTGAATCAACGCCGCACGGTGCGTCCACATCATCCGCCATGCGCATATCCACATCATAATCATGTTTTGAGTCATATTCACTGTTCGACTGCTCGGTAGAGTCGGTCTCATCCTCTGTAGAAATTGCCACTGCAGCTGATGCTTCCGGCACTGATTATACCCTCTCTAGTTAACCTTCTGTCTCCAAGTCAGCCTAATACATTTCCTTCTGCAACTACAAAGCAACGGCACGAGAGATATCATCTCCCCCAGGGGTTTATTTAACAATACCTTTCCCCTCACCATTTACCATTCCCTTCCCCTTTCCTTCCTTTATTGCCTTCCACTTCTCCTTCCTTTCCCCTTCCAGTCCTCAGTCGCCTCGCCTGTCCCATTCCCATCCTTTGTTCCTTTCCCTTTCCGGGTCCCTTTCTGACCGCCCTCTGTGTCCTCCTCACCCTTGCTGTCCTCGTCGTCATTGTCAACACCAGGACGGCTCCTTCCACCGCTCTGCGCTCCGCGATCAGCCTAGTTTTCTCCATTCTCAATCTCATCAATTATCATATCCCAATTCGGAGAAATAACGGCCACGAAGTCGCCTGGCCTGTACTACCGGCAGTTTGGCGGATGATTATTTGAGTTGGGATCATCACTACCATACCAATAGAAACGCTCGCTGGTGCGTGTAACCTTCCCAGAGATGGGTGCATGGGCATTGGAGCGATTAACCTGATACCCGAAGTGACGGGGGTTGTCTGACCTCCAATTGTTCATTTGGTCAGGGGTTTTGTCAAACATTTGCACCATGAATCAACGGAAGGCTGCCCACCACTCCCGAAAGGCGAACTCCTGCTCCTGCTGTGTGGCCCCATCAGCTGAGATTTTGAAAAGTTGTGTGTCGGGACTGGATGAAGAAAGATTATATTATTTATTAGGTCCCATGCCCTCTCATCCTTGACGCCACCAAAAGTGTATATCTGTCTGAGTCCACGGATGTGTCCCGAGATGAATTCAGTTTGACGGTCCCGATCCAATGACAGGAGTCGCTTTATGACCGCTGTCGGCATCCTTTCCCTAGCCTTCCCCATTCCTTTGGGGATGCCCTTTGGTGCCATCGCTGTGAGTTGACAATGAATCTACATCCGAAGTGTTAACATCATGATACAGTTACATGTACCAGAAGGCAGCCCAGAGAGAACGTACAAAGTTGTCTAGGTTATTGGGTGTGTTTGGGAATGCGAGGCATTGCGTTATGCAAGTCAGGTGATGTCAAGAGAGTTCAGGATGCTGGCGGTGTCTTTAATACTAGAGAAACTGAGTATGGAGGTGTACGTGGGAAGAAGCGATATGTATACTCGAATTCCTGCGATTTCTTGGTTTTACTTGTGAGATAACCCAATTTTGATTCATATCCTACATTTTGTTGGTTAAGAAACACAGAACAGCCAAGCCATCATCTTGCACAACCACCAGGCACCTGGTGAATGAGGCGCCTCAAGATGAGATTTATTACTCCAGGTGATGAAAGTTCATGACAGCACGTGCTGTGTTTACATCTCAGACCACGTTCCCTGCTCAGACCTCATGCATCTCGGAGCAAACTGAGTAGTTCTCAGGTTGTCTTAACTGTGCAACCATCCAACACAGTTACCAACACACCTAGCGGTGGAACAAGCACAACCAACTCATGTCATAGGATATAGAATCCCTCATTGTTCGCTTTGCAATGCTTCTGGCACTGCCAAAGGAGGATTTCTGCCGGGAAGCTGACGATATACACAATCGATGGTTCGAAGTATTGTGCCAAGAACAAATGCAATACCATGATAACCGCGCCAAGAAAGCATAGACACCCTTCAAGCGGTGCAAATACACTTTCACACATTGCTGTAACAGTGAATATCAATGCTGACTTTATTCTGAGTTCAATCAGATGGCAGTTGACCCCATAAGTGAATGCTTTTCAAGGGATCTCGTGCCCGAGTATTGTCAAGATTTATGGTCTAGCGCTCTCTACACTGTGCCTCCCTTCTTTGTCCAATCCCTCCCTGGTTGCTGAAATCGGTGTCTACCTCGCCTGCCGTTGCATATGCATCGAGAGGAATCTGTTCCTGCATCCCTAACATCGAACATCTATATCAGACAATGCCATCCAGAAGCCGTCACCCTGACATGACTCCGGTCGTACGAAATGTTTCAAGTCTTGCTAATTGTCAGAATCTACAAAAGCGTGGGCGTTGATGGAATTCTCCACTTCCCCCAGCTAAGAGACGCATTCCCATACCGGCTGGCGAGAGGGATTCCCATCAAGGTGGGAGTTCTGTAGGCTCTACAATCCAAAGTCATAACTCCATACCCTCATCTTCGCTGAACAATTCTCGGGTTGCAGATATCACTGAACCCGTCACTTCCACCCTCTCTGCTACCCAGCGAGGGGTAATCTAAACACCAACTGCCACGCCAGGTACAAGCTATCGTAGCACACCAGCACCCGGAGGAAGCTCACAGACTGACCCAACGTATCGCGTTGTATCTAGCTACCCATCCGGCATTTCTAGCGCTCCCACTCCTCTCAGCAGTCTCGAAAACCTGCCAACCATCGTCTGGAGTCCAGATGCCCGTGCGATCATCACCAATCCACCGCGAATGCGAGCTACAGAATAGAACCTCAGACACAGGCAGTGGCAATTGCAACTGCAGGCAGTGTCTACACCTGCATCTGTGCTCTCCGGCAGTTGTAATATCCATCGATTTGGTCACTCAGACATGACGCGTCTTGTATTTGAAATGGGCTGACTCCTGGAGCTCTACATGTGGAACAGACGGCCGGTTATGAGTGAAGGCGTCTTGGAGATGGTAACTTACGCAATGCAACACATTGCGAAAATATTAGCTGAAGGCCCACACTGGCAAATAATGGAGAAGTACTGGAACACCGCTATGCAGCAAAACTACATTTGGTCCATAGCATTTGTGGCATGCACAGAGGAGAGCTTGAAAGAGGTATGCTGAAGAAACGGCCCACGTTGGATATTACACACTCACACTAGTACCAGGTTCCAGCCCAGGTCCCCAAGGTTAAATACCATTGGATTCGATCATCAAGGGACAATCGTGTGAAGCTGAATGATCTCCACCATGTTCAATCCGATGAAGAGCGTTTGGAAATCAGTGATTCCCTCTGGGCAGCTAATAAGTGTCATCTTCCTGTAGCCAAGCCTCTGGAAGGTGGTGTACCTGGCCCGAATCCAAAGCCGAGCGAGTTGAAAGCTGCTAAAGAAAGGCCGGGATCCACTGTACTTCCTGGTGGAAACTATCCTGCAGTTTATCTACATCAAATTTTATCATCAGGCAAATATCTGTGGTAAGTATGCTGATGGATTTTATAATTCCATGATTGACAGCAAGGATGGTCATATACCCTCGCCACTGAGCATGGTTACCTGCACAGCGTTGCACTATGCTCTCGTGGAGTGGCAAAAGAACAAAGGTGTTCATCCGAAAACTTCCAAGTCAAAGCTGACAGAGGACAGACCTGATTGCTCAAACTCCATCAACTACAAAAATGATGGTGGTAAGAATGCATCCTCCGGCGCTGCAATGGGTCGCAAGTTGTTAACCTCTCCTGGCATTGCAGACATGTGTACATTCGTGATGAATACCTGGAACACACTACTGGAGAGCTACCAACAGAGGGTGTACAAAAACACTGTTGTGACAGTCAAGTGTCAGATCCAACAGGCAGAGAACCCAATGCCTGCCGTGGCCATCAGCATGGAAGCAGGGCGTGTTGACAATGCTAGTCTTCTTGACAATTTGACCTCCGAAGTGGCGCTTGAGGAGCCCGAGATCGGAAGCACTGACCGAAACATCCCGATATGCGACAATTGCGCAGATGACGAACTGCATTTCGGGATGCCAGGGGGCAGCGGGGATTAGAAAGATGTATTTGACTTACCCGACGAGCGCGATACCATCCCCACTGCCAGTTGTCGACGACTGGCTGAGACTGAACGCGAGGGGGTTGCCCAGTGAAGCATTGATGGTGACGGGTATGAGGGCGACGATGGCGACGATGTGGATGCGGATGATGAGGAAGAAACATCGTCAGCTTTTGAAGGATCAACGCAGAAAGTGGAGGACTAAGGGCATAGTACTAGAGAATGTGAACATTGGACATGGCAATGATGCAGACGAGGATGAGGAGGAAGAAGCATCGCAAGCTGATACTGGATTGATGCCGAATGTGGAGGACTGAGGGCATAGTACTAGAGAGTGTGATGATTGGACATGGAGATGATGCAGATGCAAATGAGGAGGAAAAAGCATCGCAAGCTGATGATGGATCAACGCAGAATGTGGAGGACTGAGGGCATAGTACTAGAGTGTATGAAGATTGGACAGTACATTTCAGACTTGTAAAATACGATAATGGCAAAGCCAATGCAACGGCCAGCGATGTATCCGAAGCGAACACTGTATTGTAACAAGTGACAACATCTCAAAACTGAAGATATATGGGGAGAGTGCGGCATTCGATAGATCGCATTAGCTGACAGGTACACTGTGGCACTCGGCCGGAGCAAGGCATAAACATCGCCAGGCGTTGTGTACACAGCTGCAGCATAACTGCACCCCCAGCGAAGAGTGTAACACACGTGTCGTTCTGATGGTGCGTATATATCACCAAAATTCCGGGCGCAAAGTTCAGGAGGTATGTATGGAACGCCATGCATCACCTGGGTGACGGACAGTGTGTATATCTCCGTCAGAGGGCACAAGGTTCCATCAGGGCAGTCAGAGCTGTCCGGAACACCCGGGTGATCCTGACGGAAACTATGGTCGTGGCTGATGAAGTCTTCGATGCTTGATGAAGTCCCCAAGTGCTGGATCAAATTTCACCAATGGAGCAATCTACCAATCACGCTGAGTGGGGAATAAATATTGACAATGTTCGAATGTAACTAAAGATGTTGCAGATCGCCACAATAAATATTTGGCTTTGTGCTCAAAGGTAATCCTCAACTGTGGTGAGGGGCTGCCGTTACAAAAAGCAAACTGCATTGTATAATAATACTAGATACAGGTATCATAAAACGCAATGATATTATAGATTCTTTCTTTACTGGTTGGTTTCTGACTGTTCGATGCTAGAGCCTTATTTGTCAATTGCTGTAACAATGTAAGATCTTTATAGACGGACCCTTGGTACATGATTGACTTCGGAATCTCCCTATGACACATAATTTGTCTGACAGCTTATGGCAGAGAATATCTTAAGTGCCTCTTTGATATTGCCACGAATTCCCTCAAGGTGATTGTGTTCATGCATGAGTGGTTTGAAAGTGTTATGCCCCCACTATGGGTCATCCCCATGTCCGCATACCAAACGCGCTAATATGCCAATTCATAACTTCAACCTAGACATCTCGCTTTCCAATTTGATCAGTAGTTGGAACAATGACAATTAATAGTTTTATTAAAGCTGTATCGCAACATGATTTAATAACTCATTGCTCTTAAACTACTCCCCTCTTAATCTGGCTATTCGGCATTGCTTGAGAGATGAAATCAGCACCCAACCAATACTCTGCCAACCTATAATATGACACGTTCATGACTGTGCAACGAAAACCGACTCAAATCAATGATCAGGGTTGCATGTGGCCTTTTATCTTCTGCCAATGTCATTAATCCCTCAGACACTGCATACTTAGGTCTCAACCTGCTCGAGACCAGGAAGATCCGCAAGTCATTCCTACTACTTGAGTGTGTAGGCTTGCAGATCCCTCGTAATGGCATATTGGATTAGTATCTGCTGCACACCTAATTCTGCGGAATTACATCTTAACTGTGTGTTGTCCCAATGGATAAAGTACACCAGGTGTCGCCAATAATTATGCGCACTGCTGAAGGTTTTTCACTTGCCAGTAATCGCAACATAATTGCATCTTCATATTTGAATCTGCTAGTGCGAATTTACTCATCACTACTTGATTGACATGTGGCCCAAGCGCGATCCCGCAAAAGTTCACTTGGCTGGCAAACATGATCTCGTCATTGTGGAGAAGGTGCTCTGCATACATACTACCATGGTTGTAGCCACATGCACCCGCTGCGATCCATTCATGTATCATTACCACTCCCAAGAGACACCCCCTAACAACATACAGGGTCCCAAGCCGATTACCATAAAGAAATCAGATTCGGAGGAAGATATGGCGATGGCTTCTACATCCCTGGAGGAATAGATAGCCTACCAGTTGGATTTGATGATGTATCTCGGTGAAAAGCAATTCTTGTACCTATTTTACTATCTGTCAGCTTGTTCTGGATTTCAGTAACCAATTTGTATAACGTGATAGTTCGACAGTGCATGTGCAAGGGTCCAACAGGCCATGCGAATGTTGAAAACTCGCAATCATGTGGATACAGAATCAAAAAACTGGATATTGCCCAGCCTGTTACAGTTAAGTGTGAAAGCACCACCTGCATTGCAGACAAAATTTACTGACAGAATTCAAGTCAGTGATTTCATACAAGTCATTGAAGGAGCGGTCACTGCGGGATGAACAACTGTATGAATGACATCCGTCATGCTGCAATATTTCATGCAACCAACTGCATACCTCTCGGCTGAGACCAGCTGCACATGGTCAGGATTTTGAAAATCGCTTATGGTACGTGATAGATGTTCAGGAGATGGAGCTGGATACAGAAAGGTGACAAAGTTGGGCAGCATATGTTCAGAACTAGTGGATGGATCTTGATGCCGTGAATTGCCTGACGAAAGCGCTGACACCCGATGGGCCTATGTCATTCATCGCTCAGATACCATGTCTAGTGGTGGATGAGAAACTGAGAGGCCTCGAAGCTTTTGGATGCAAATGATTATACATACACTGATGTATTGGCTATCAACAATTACTGTCTCCATTATGCGTCCAATTGATGAGCATTCAGTTGCTGTTAGTATGCCATTAAGTTGAGCATCGACAGAGCACAAACAATTTCAAGTCTTACCTCTTCGGCAAACTCAGGGCGGCACAGTCACCTTCGAAAGACACCGTATTCTCCCATTTCAATGGTAAAAATGCAAGTGGCACGATTGTTGACGCATCCTGGAAATGACCAACAACGGATTGTCACCGATGTTTGGTCTTGCATTATGGACAATCACTGGGCTGTGCAACGGCATTAACCGATGATTGCGGTATTTGCCACTCGTATGTGTAAACATGCTACTGACAATATCCGTACATCCTTCTAACAATGAGTGTCAACAGAGTGTCAACAATTTTTGCACCCGCATGTTGCATAATCTAATGGCGATGCAACAGTATTAACCCATAATCATGCTATCGGCCTCCTGTAAGGGCAAAAATGCTACTCACAATATCACTACTACCTCCTAAAACTGAGAGTCAACAGAGTGTCAACAATTTTTGGTATTGCATCATGGATTATCTAATGGCAATGCAACAATGTTAACCCATAGTCATTGTATCAGCCGCCTTGAATGTCAAAAATGCTATTGATACTATCACTATCACTTCCTAACAATGAGCATCAACAGAGTGTCTGTAATTTTTGGTCTTGCATCTTGGATAATCAAATGGCTATGCAACAGCGTTGACCCATAATCGAACTATCGGCAGCCTTCATTGGCCTAAATGCTAGTGATGGGATCGCTACCACCTGCTAACAATGAGCGGCAACAGAATGTCAACGATTTGTGGTCTTGCATCGTGGATAATCAAATGGCTATGCAAGAAGGTTCAACCATAATCATGGTGTTGGCTGCCATTATGGGCAATAATGTCAGTGACAGTATCGCTACTACCTCCTAAAAATAAGGATCAACAGAGTGTCAACGATGTTTCGTCTTGCATCTTGGATAGGCAAATGGCAATGCAACGGCGTTGACCCATAATCGAGCTATCAGCTGCCTTTTTGGGCCTAACTGCTTGTGATGGTATGGTAACCTCCTCCTAAAAATGCATGCCAATTGAGCCTCAAAAGTTTTTGTGGTCGCTTTGTAAGCTACACAGCAACGATCAGCGCAGCGTTGATCCTAAATGGAGTTACTAACGGTCAATCTTTTCAAATTTTCCTTGTATTCCACTTCAGAAATATGCATGCAATATTTCACAGGTCTGACTGTTTTCTTGCGTTTACCGCTACAGTCACTATTTAAGTTGCAGCTTCCTACATTACTATAATGATACTGGTGACAGTCTCGCAAGTGGGATTACGCTGTGTTCAAATTCCCACTGCGATGTCGGATTCAAAATCTTCAAATACCTTGTTGCTGGAGGTTATAATATCATCCAAACAAGGAGATGAGTTCTTTCGGAATTTGAGCAACGTTCCATTGCGAATCATATTTGATGCTTCGTGGGCTTCAACGAATGTAGGCTTGAAGTGTTCCATTCCTTGGAATAATTTTACAAATGCGCCATCGTGGCGATTCTGTTTACACTGTGGAATGGAGGAGAACAGCAGCCCTGGCATTATATGTATCATCTGTCATCAAGTTCTTTGCCATCCATCAGAACATGCGACCAGCTTAATGTAGAAACACTTGGTGGAAAAATCACACATCGCAAAATTAAACAAATTCACAGAGTTGGAAATTTCTGTATTAACTAGTCCAACTGTCGATGAAACAGCTTTAGCCATACTGAAGAGGCAAGGATGTCAAGCAATTACAATAGTCAGTTTGCAAAGCAAATTCATATTTCACATTTAGATTTTATCTATATTAACTCAATTAACAGGCAAAATACTCCAAACTGGCAGCAAAGGACTATCAAACTGCCGAATTTCACCAGAACACATGGAATCACTACCTCATGATACGATGTGTATCATTTCACATCGCAAGGAACACTATAGCAAACGTCGAGCTACAACGGTCATATAATGCATTGATGAGTGAGCGGGTGCTACCATGCTCCAGCACGCGGAGAAATGTTTGCGGCAGGGAATACACCCTGACAGTGGATGCAATTAAGAAGCCATTGCCATCCACAAATAAAGTTGATTTAGCTCTGGACGGGTGAACATCAACGATCAAATTATCCATAACGTCAGTCATTGCTTACTATACGGATCAAAATTGAGAAATGTGAGAAGTAAACCTCTCAGTCGATGAGGTTGTTAGCCTATTCTTTGCATATTTTGAATGATGATTAAGGATGATCTGACAAGGGTCAACATAATAGAGGACGGCTAGCCGTATATTTGAATGAAGTGCTGGATCATTTTATACTGACTGACAGCCGTAATCTTGGAACCACAACTGACAACGCTTCCTCATGGGACTTGATGACACGCAAATCACAATCGACCCTTGAGGCCTCCCATCTCGGGTGGCCGGCTTTGAGAAACCACATTGCATGTATGGCGCATGCCATTCTGCTTGGTTTAGGTGCATCCATGAGCATTCTGGGTGTAAAAGGCCACACCAGGACTTGGGAAGCCGATGAGCGTAATCAGCAATTCAGAGAGAACGTAAGCATAGACATAGGGAAGAGTTGAAGTCTTCGTAAAGAGGGCATTGCTATAATCAACAAGCTGTTGGGCATAAGACCAGGTTTAGCAAGGAAAATTGAGAAAGTACTTATTTCAAGATATGTTGAAAGTCCTGAAACTGACCTTCATATAGCAGCGAATGCTTGCTGTAATGATTACGCTGACACCCGGTAGTCCAAATGACTACATTAACTGCGCAAAAGCGAATGTACGAATTGCAGTACTACCTATTATGGACTTGAGGACACGGTAGAATTCAACACAGGGATTGCTTGAGCGAGCCAATCCAATACCCGAATTCACCCAGGAGAGCCTCAAGAATCCAACATATGATGATAACCACCCACTCTTCACAACCCAAGATGAATGGAGCATCACTAAGGACGTCACGGACGTTTTATCGCCATTCCAGTACTGGACCATTCACATGTCGAATAGGGATACCGTTACTCTGCATCACGTAATCACGGTGTTGAATGACATGTTCCGTCATATAGATCGTGTGATGCGAGCTTCAGCTAGCAATGAGACTCATTGGAAGAAAGACTTATACTTTGCAGTAACGATCATGCGACAGAAGCTGTCCCAATATTGTTCCGACAGTACTCCAACAATGGGTATGCTTCTCAGTTCAGCACACATCCTTGATTCTGTCTGGATGCTGCGATCGTGTAGGAAGTGGGATAAGGCAATGGCGATTAATACTGAGTACAAGACTTCCAGTACCATCCGATACCAGGAGGCATTTCTGAAGTATGTGCAGAATGAACAGTGTGCCATACATAAATGTTTGCCCATCATTAAACCCGAAAGCATGCTAAGCAACAATCTGTTCTCCTCCACAATGGCTTGTTGATCTGGTCAATCTTTTTATGATCCATATAATTTGTCCAGTGATGATGAAGAATACTTAATGCCTAGAAATGAGGCTGAAACAATGCCCAGACGAAGTGATTGCTAGGCACATTTGTTGAGAGCCCCAAGGCTCAATTCAAACTCACTGCCCAAATCACCACCGAACTGGGGCCATTGTGACCCGGATCTCAATGATTACCAGTGTGACCCTACATTAGCAAAATGTATGTTTGTCACTTGGAGCCTCTGGGAGCGTCTGGGAGCCTCTGGGAGAGTCAGGGAGTTGTCGGACCACAATCCCAGGGTGGTAAATCGCAGAGTGTACTGGACCGATGCGGTTACCTTCAGATGGACTGAGGAGGACCTAGGAGTGTGTGTGACAATCAAGTGAGCTCCGACGACATGCCTGGGAGCAACTGGGAGCACGACCAACAAGCCTGGGAATGCCGACAACAAGCCTGGGAGCCCCGGCAACAGGTCTGGGAGCACCTCGAATTTCATTAGAGCAGTTTTGGAAAAACAACATCTTCTGTGGTAACACTGCTGGTGTGCCTGAAAATCATAGCTAGTACTTATCGTTTAACAATTTTTAAAATTCATGTGTTCAGTTTGAATTGTTATCTATGTATCAATATAGCTACCAAACTACACACGATATATCTGGACTGGCTGCAGGGGGTGTTTGAGAGCAATTTGTGGTGGGACTGAAAATGAAGATCAACTGAACAAAAAGATACACTCCGAGGCCATGATTGACCAAGTTTGGAAATGGACTTGGAGGCGGTAGTCGAGCGCATATGGAGATGCACATGGAGGCTGTGCTCAGGTAAACGTAGAGATGCACTACAAGATGATGATCGAGTGAGTTTGGAGATTTAGATGGAGGCCATGACAATGTGAACTTGGAGGACCTAATCGAGCGACTTTGGAGATGCACTGGGAGGCCTGGATAGTGCAAACTTGCAGACCGTAATTGAGTGAGTCTAGAGACACACTTCAAGGACGCGATTGAGCAACATTGGATGAGTACTTGGAGCCGGCCGATGGACGGCACGCCATGCGCTGAGTCTCTATTCATCAGTCAGTCAGGTTGAACATTGACCTCACATGCTGCGTTGGCTGATGGCGGTCGATTATGTAGGGAGGCACACCGGAATCTGAAGCTACATTCAGGGGTCAACTCGTTATCATGAAAATGAAGGGAAGACAAGCAATCTTGGATGGATACTGTACTCGGTGTATGCTGTACTCAGTGTCTGGTGTACTTGGTGTATGCTGTACTTGGTGTATGCTGTACTCGGTGTTAACTCATGATCATGGCATTGAAAGATAGAGAGAGATAACTCAACTTTGTTTTCTGCTATGATGGTAGAGTTGTGGACGAGGAAGAGAGAGATGAGTGATGAAGATGGGAATGATGTGGAGGATACGAGCCGATCACAGAAATCAGGGGTATGACATACCTGATTGGGTTGGAAAGACCACGTATTGCTCTGATTACACGCTGGATCAGGACTCATATGTGCCATCACGGGGATGGTAAATTGACTCACACACGAAATTCTCTGAAGTCCCAGTTGCTCATGATGATTTGTCCCATCTCTTCCCATCTCTCTCTTTCTCGTCCTCAATTCTACCATCACCTAAGAACATGAAGTTAAGCAATCCCTCTCTATCCCTCCATGCCATGATCAAAAGTTAACACCGAGTACAGCATACTCCGAGTATAGTATACAATGAGTACAGCATACACTGAGTACAGTATACACCGAGTACAGCATACACTGAGTTCTGCATACACTGAGCACAGCATACACCCGAGTACAGCATACATGGAGTACTGCATACACCGCATACTGCATCATCCCAACATAAACTGTCTCCCGCTCCCAGCCAGTGTCTCATCTCTCTGCAGACAGAGTTGTACTAAATTCCCCACATTACGACAATTACGAGTCATCCAATGAAAAGAGTCTAAGCCCCCGTCGCATCACCATCCTGAACTACCGCCTCCAGATTGACCGCCTCCAAGTAATCCTCCAATCTCGCTCAGTCATGGTCTCCAGGTGCATCTCCAAACTCGTTCAATCATGGCCTCCAACTGCATCTCCAAACCCGCCCACATCACAGCCTCCAAGTGTATCTCCAATCTCGCATGATTACCGCCTGGAAGTGTATCTCCATACTCACACAATTACGGCCGCCAAGTGGATCTCCAAACTCCCTCGATCACGATGTGGTGAAACGGCGGACCTACAGGGCAGACAGCCCATCATCAACATTCCGCCGCACCTGGCATGCTCTCGAAAGAATATTTTGGAGAAGCAGCGGTTCTGGCTCGGGGAGGGTAGGAAGTGGGTCAGAGGATATGAAGGGATACCCGGCCATGCTGAACCACACCAATTGCATGGATCTAGGAACACTTGGCAAGAGTGCATGAGAAACCACACGGATTGCATGGATCTATGGAAGGTTGGTAAGAGCGCGAGAGGAACCACACAAATTGTGTTGATCTATGCAAGCTAGTCAAGATTGTGTGAGACCAAGAGCAGGAAAAGATAGACTGTGTATTTTGTATAATGCGATGATGTCTATCTACCCCGGGGTCTCCCAAATATTTACTTCCTCACTGAGTCCATCTCCGTTATCCCTGTATCTCCTATGCATATATATAGAGGCGAAGATAATTCATACCATAATATGATGTTGCGAATCTTGTGACTGAAACAATGAGCAATCTAACAAACGAAATACCTTGTGGTTGTGAAACTCTAAGAACCACTGCATTGAGAATATGGCACCACGTCTCCTGCAGAGCTTGCGCAGAAGTCTCAGCTGCTCTCGAAGTCTCCTGCAGACCTGCACAGAGGTCTCAGCAGCTTCAAAATTTGACTATCCTAATAGTCAATGTCGTAGCATCCTGCATCCACCTCCATAACTTCAGGTGCTTTCAGGGGCAACTGAGAATGCTCTTGCAGAGACTGAGAGCATACTGCAAAGCTCCAGGGGGGGCTGGGAGCATCTGGAAGTACTTAGAAGCACTGGTGAGGGCTACCGGAGTATCAGGGAGGTTTGCATGTGGCTTCCTGACAGATTTACATTTTCCTGATGTATGGAGATTAGCGTTACATTTTGATTACCAAATATCACAAAAAGTTGGCATCAACAAGAGGAAACGCACTCAATGTACAGTGATCTCTCCAATGGGGCGCGCGGTGTATGCTCTCTCATACCACAAGTTGTCGGAGTGGAGGCCAGTAATTCACTTTCGTGAGACGTGATCTGCTGAAGACAGTCAAAACCCACAGGCAAGACCATTCTCGAAAGAGTCGTCAGAAGGCAACTTGCTCAAGCCAATAACCGGATATTGGCAGCCGATTACCAAGCATTGTATATGACCAATACCGGAATCAACTGAGAACTGGACACAGAGGCAGAGGAACCGAAATTGCATAGAATGGCCAAGGTCCTTGACTTCTTGAAGATGTAACTGGGCAGCCAATATCTACGTGCTACTAAGAAGGAATCCCACGCTCAAAACACGCAAATGACAGCCGTGGGATTCTTTTCAGATTGTGAAGATATCAGCAAGGTGTCCTGGTCAAACTTTCAACATGATGGTGCAGCTACATTTAACTTGATGGAAAGATAACCTGTCCCATTAGCTTTGTCTGCAAAGAACCTCCATGGAGGACGAACTCAAGCATTGAATGTGTGTTGAATCAAAAGGATCGGCCACGATCCAGCAGCAAGTGCTAAAGATAGTGCACCTGAAAGCATATTGGACACCTACAATTGGATTGCTGGAATGAGGACTTGGATAATCCAAACAACGGCGAACACGTCTCGGAGGCAGACAATGAATCTGACATCATGTCTGACAGTGGCATCGACGATACTGAAACCCCAGAGGACTGGGATGTGCGTTCCGCAGTGAATGTCACCGGATTGATTCAGCTAACACTAAGGTCAAAGATACCTGCTGACATGGTGTTGATGATGGTGAATACAACCGAAACGAGGAGGAATAAAGGTAACAGCAATAAATAGGAAAGAATGTATGAATCTATTTTCACCTGGTACTTTACGATGTTTGACCGAGAATTTCATGTGGAGAAATACTATGGGAGCATATCAAGCAGTTGCATGAGAATATTGGTTAACAAACACAACTATAGTGGGCAAAATGAATCATTTCGCAAGATATATAAATTGTAATAGAATGAAACCAACCAGTGCAACAATATTATTGGGCTCGGTTTTGCCAAAGGGCTATGTCTCGACCTGCCAGAACGGCAACCAATAACTTCACATTGTGATGAATACAATTATCGATGGCACCATTGGGAATGGCAAATGCATTAAAACGAACCTCAACGCAGCGTCAACATTTTGTAGTCATGTTTGAAAGGTAATTGAAAAGTGATTTGGTCGCTGTTATGCATAACCATCATATTGGCAGCTTCAATTGGTGAAAGGCAAAGTGTCACGGTCACTGCCCCATTCTGAAAATGTGCGTCAATTGAGCCTCAATGAATTTTGGCTTTGCATCTTGGGTATCGTAAGTCATGATTGGTTGCAATCACCCATCAATGAGGTTCTGGTTGCCTTCAGATGCAGAAAGAATAGCAACAGGCTCCCTGCCCTATCCTGAAAATGAGCGTCAACGGAATGTCAACAATTTTTGGTTTTGCATCATGGGTAATCTCACTGGCAATCGGTTTCAATCATCCATAGGTCAGGTATTGGCTACTTTTAGAGGCAAAAACAATAGCAACGCGCTCCCTGCCCCATCCTGAAACTGAGGGTCAATGGAGCATCAACAATTTTTGGTGCTACATCTTGGGCAATCTAACTGGTGATTAGTTGTAAATATCCATAAATGAAGTATTGGCCACCTTCAGGGGCAAAAACGATAGTGACACCCTCACTGCCCCATCCTGACACTGAGCATAGATAGCGTGTCAACAATTCTTGGTCTTGCATCTTGGACAATCCAAATGTCGCTGTGTGGCAATAATTTATATACAATGTAATGGCAGCCTTTTCAACCGAAACACCTCATGACTTACACCATACCCCATCATGAAAATGAGCGTCAACCAAGTGTGAACAATTTTTGGTTTTGAATATTAAGTACTCATGGCATCGCACGGATATATGTGTTCCTAACAGAACTATTGACAGCCTTTACTGGTGAATACACAACATATTACAGGAAAAACACCGATTCCAAAATAATAGATTTCACACTCTTCAAAACATGCCCAAAGAGATTAATGGCTGTTGAATACACGATTTTGATAAGATAGAATTATTAAACAGCAAAAACAAGAGAATTATATATATCTACAGTTGGACCCACTGCGCAACCAGCTGACACCCCACCCAATTCAGATGGGATAGGAGATTGCCATCAAACAGTACCCGAATCGATAGTTCCGGTGTATGGGCAAACCGGACTGCCAAAGTGTTGACAGTTCGGTTCCGGCCCAGACCCGGACCCGATCTATCGGTCCACAACCGTTGCTAACTCTACCAACGTTACACTATTCGGTTTCCATTCCCCTACATGATCTGGTTGGTGGTGGAAGGATCTAACTCTTATCGGAGGATGTAGGTTGAACAGGCGTCCGATTTTCAGCATGCAGTACTGATTGTGAGTTGGGACAAAGTCGGTTGGAGTCATTGCAGTCATCCATGCCGGGGTTGTGATTTGGTGGCATTGCTAACCCCTGGAACCATTTCCAACCCATAACTTCGTAATTGATTCCTTCTCCCATTTGAGGGCAGCTATCATGTAACTACATTTATGCTTCAGTGGACTCTCCAAATATATACCATTGGTTCCTGTTCGATGTCCGGTGTAGCTTGGTGAGACGATTGATGTATGCAATACTGAGGCATCAATTCACTAAAGTGTAATTTCTGGATGTGTTGTTGGAAATCATGGTAGATTGCTGCCACTTCACACTTCCACTGGAATCCTTAGGTTTTCCTGGAGTTTGGGATTGCATTGCCAGAGGTCTCCCATCCTCTTTGCTGTCCGTGTCTTCCTCTGGGGTGTAGAGTGAGTTTGCTTGTTCATCTCCCTTACATTTCTGGGGCTGATGAGTGTCTTAAGGAAGTGGTTGTATGGCTTGAATTTCGACATCTTTCAGTCCAGGTTTCTCTCTGCGATATTTGACAACCCGATCACCTGGGTATTGGGATCAGAGGTAATGTTGCTGATGACATCCTACATCGTGAGCATGAAGTTCGGTTTGATACAGGGGTTGCGCTCCTCAGCAGTAATCTCCACAGCTTCTTGTAGTACTCTGCAAGGTCTATAGGAGAAGAAGTCCCTGCTCAGTTGTGATAGTGTCCCAGATGAGAGGGATACCAGAGAGGGATTGCAAGGGATGGTAGAGATATCTGAAGAGCAGGCATAAGTAGTAATGGCAGTAGTAGTGGCTACCATGTTGGTTGCTGCAGTGGTTCAGGTTGCCGTGGTAGTGGCTGCAGTGGTGGTGGAGTTGAGGCTCATAGCAGCAGTGGTAGTAGTTAAGGATGCTTTGAAATCCATGGCATCACTGAAAACAGCTGCAATATCATTGATTGATATCTTCAGCATGGCAGTTGTGGGTTAAGGTTGAGTTAGTGATATTAGGTGTAGCTGTCTGTATGCAGAGTGAGATGAATGGTACACTCTGATAACTGCCTTCCCTGAGGAAGGAGAGAGGGGGGAGCTGTTGGTATACGATGAGGGGTAGTTTGTACTATATCCTTTTCCTTCCAGTCTCGATGCAGTTCCTGATTTCCCTAGCATTTAATTCCAGTATCGCTTGATAACTTCTTCGCATCTGTTCTTCATCTTACCTGGCATGTACTCTGTAGTTGGGAATATCTTGCTCATTATTCCAGTTCTCAGTTGTAAATTTTCTGCCTGTACCTGCAATAATGGTTGTCTCTCTTGTCTCATAGTGGCTGGAGGATTTGGGGCCAATAGTAGGAATTTTTGCTGTAATATGGGTGCAACACAGCCAATTTTGAATATTTCTTCCCCCACCATCACCCAAATCCCCTCAATTGTGTGGATTTGATATTCTCCCTCCTTTTTGCAACTTCACTCAATTGTGTGGCTTTGGCATCTTCAACTGATTTTGCTATGGTTCATACAATGGATCTCCTCCCTGCTGCCCTGTCCCCCCCACCTCTCTTCCTTCCCAGTATGGTTTGTGAAGTTGGTCTGCTGGGACGAGATGTGTGGTGTTCTATTTATACACCAGCTCTTTACACGCTGGCATACCCTCTGCCTGTACTCATGATCACATCTCCCAGTGTTTGCACTTGGAGAAATACAACCATTGTCCCTGCAGATATTTCCGGCATGGTACATCCTCTACCCTGGAATAGTGATAGCAACTGTGCTAGACAGTCATTTCGGGTCTGGGTCCGGGTCCAGACCGAACCATTGCCAAATTGGTGGTCCTGGTTGTCGACAATCCCGAACCATCAACTTGGGTACATGTCGATGGAAATCTCCCAACCAGACTGAATCGGGCGTGTTGTTAGCAGGTCCCCCAGCGGGTCCATCTATAGCTTCATATAAGGCTCTTGTTGTTGGAGTTTGATAATAGTATCTGATCAAAATCGCGTATTCAACAACCAATGATACATTTTTGCATGATTTGCAGTTTGCGATATCGATTGCTTTGGAATCCGTGTTTTTCCTATGATATATTGTATTTTTCCCAATCGAGGCGTTCAATAATTCTGTTATGTGCTCAAACAGCTGGGCGATGCTTTGATTACCAAATATGCAAGACAAAAACCCGTGGACGCTCCGTTGACGCTCATTTTCAGGATGCGGCAGGGTGCATGTTGCTGTTATTTTTGCCCCTAAAGGCTGCCAATATCTCATCCATGGATGTCTGCAACCAATCGGAACTTAGATTACCCAGGATGCAAAGCTATAACTCATTGACGCTCCATTGATGATCATTCTCAGAATGGGGCAGTCACCATGTTGCTGGCTGCTCTAACTACAAAAGCTGCAAATACGTTGGTTTTGCATAACAGTGACCAAATTACAATTCAATTACCATACTTACAAGACCAAACATTGTTGACAATCCATTGACCCTCATTTTAAGATATTGTCCATTCAACATCTGCTGCCATTGACAATTGTATTCAGAAGGATTTGATCATATTGACTGTCGTTCAGTCAAATTGAGACTCAGCGATGTGGCGAAGCCGAGCGCTGTGATATTCTTGCACTGTTCTCTCTCATACGATGGAAATGTATATATCTTGCCAAAAGATTCATTGCGCCTGCCATACATCTGGTTATCAACCGATATTCACAAGTGACAGCTCACCATTCGCCCATAATATATCTCTAACTAAAACTCTCGGTCAAGCTACATAAAGAAGCTGGTGAAACATTGACCCATTCTGGCCTACTTTTTCTTGATTGCCGGATTCTTCCTTGTTTCCATTGCATTGACTGTTACCAACACCTATTCAGCCTGTATCTGTAACTTCTGTGTTGGCCGAATCAATCCGGGAACATTTGGTGCAGCACTTGCATCCTGCTGCTCAGTGCTATCGGTATCCTCGATGCCATTGTCTTGCGCTATATCAAATTTCAAGTCTGCGGCGCAATCGTCATTGCTGTCATTTGGATTATCAAAGTCGCCATTCCAATTAAGCAAATTTTGGGTGTTGGAAATGCTTTCAGGTGCGCTATCCTCATTACTTTCGACTGGATGACAGTTGATGCTTCTGATTCGGCACACATTTGATATTTGAGTGCGTGCTCAAAGGAGGTCCCTTGCAGACAGAGCTGGTGGCAAAGGTGATCTTTCTGACAATTTAAAATCAGCCACACAATCATGTTGAAAGAATGACCAGGATGCTTTGACGATCTCTTCTGTGTCTGAAATGTATCAAACGGCAGACATTTGCCTCTGTTCAACGCGAAATTCCTACTGTGTAGCACGTTGATTTTAGCTGTCCTGACACATCTCCAAAAAGTCGTGGACCATGGCCATTCTGTGCAATGTTCTTTCCTCCTCCTCTCACTTCATTTCAGAGTTGTTTTCTGTGTTAGTTGTATCCAATGCTGGGTCATGACCTCCAAATACGCCGTTATGGACTCCAGAAAACCGCTATACAACGACTTTTGTTCGAAGGGTCTCACCTGGGGTTTCTGACTGATTCCAGCCAATACCATCCGGCCCATGGGAAAAACTGGCCACCACTCCGACACAATTTGGTATGATAGAGAATAGGTCGTGTACAACATTTGGGAGATCGGCGTACTGTGAGTGTGTTTCCGCTTCTTGGCGCCACCAGTCGGTGATGTCCGGTATCCAGAATATACTGCCAATCTCCATCGTTTCGCAGTGGTAATCATTGAGATTCGGATCAATTTGCCCCCAACTCTTTGGTGATTCAGGCAGTGAACTCAAATAGAGCCTGGCGGCGGTCAGTAAGCCTGATGCGCAATCGCATTGTCCATGTGTCATTTCAGCCACATTTTCCGGCATTAACTATTCTTCATCATCACTGGACTAATCATGCGTTTCAAAGGATGATTGGCCCGATCCTGAAGCTGTGGGGGAGGGGAAGATATTGTCGTTCAGTACTCTTTTGGGTTGGGTTCATTGACCAGCACCAGTGGATGTTTGATACAGCATCCATTCTCCACATACTTCAGCAAGGCCTCTTGTTATTGTGTAGCATATGATGTCTCGTTGTCAGGACAAATAACTATTCCCTTTTCCGACGGCTGAAACGATCACAACTTCCGGGCAGGATAGACAATGTGTGCTGAGATGAGAAGCATACCCGTCGTTGGAGTAAATTTAGCATACGATTTGCAAAGCTTCTGCCACTCTAACTTTACAGCATAGTACAAATCTTCCATTCATGGAGTCTTCTTCTTAGCCAAAGCTCGCATAATGTCATCCATGTAATCGAACATGTCATTGTAGACTGGGATGACCTGAGGAAATGTGACCGTATGCCTCATCGACATCCACAGGGTCAAGAATCAGAATGGCCTCAATACTTCCATCCCATACTTGACAATGGTCCATTCATCCTGAGCTGTGAAGAGTGGCTGGTAATCACTATATTTTTGATTTTGGAGCAACTCATGGGTATATTCTCGTAATGGACAGGGTCGCTCAAGTGACTCGAATTTCGATATCCACCATGCCTTCCCCTCCATCATAGGCAGTCCTGCGATTGGTATTTTGGCATTTTGACAGACAATGACCTCGTTTCGACGACCAGGTTTCAGCAAAATTCAATACAGCAAGCAGTCTCTGCTATATGATGGTCATTTTCAGGACTTTCAAAATCTATTGAAATAAGGACTTTCTCAATTATTATTGCCAAACCTGGTCTGATAGCTGACAGCATTTTGATTCGACCATTGCCCTCTTTTTGAATTCTTAGACTCTTCCCAATGGCAATGCTTGATTTCTCTCCAAATTGCTAATTGTGCTCATGGGATTCCCATGACTTGGTGCGGCCTTTTACACCAAGACAGCACCTGAATGCACGTAGAGCCAGCTGTATGATGTGCGCCATACATGGTAGGTAGTTCCTCAATACAGGCCACTCGATTCCGGAGGCCTCCAGAGTTGATTGCAGCCCACCAGTCACAGAGTGATTTGAGCAAGCATTTTTGGTTGTAATTCCCAGCAAACGGCCGTCAGTAAGCTGAAAACAATCATGAATGACCTTCAAATGTACTGCTAGCCTTGCGCCCAGTATGTTCATCCTTAACCTATCATGCTTAATTAGCTTTTGAAAACAGAAATTAATTGCGAATCAACCTCATCGGAAGCGAGGTGTACTTCTCACTATACCCAATTTCGATCCATATAGTAAGCAATCACTGACATTATGGATTGTTTGATTGTGGATGTCGATCGGTCCAATGCTAAACTAACTTTGTTTCGTGACTACATTTACTACTGGATTGCTTCCCCAGTCAGTGAGTATTCCCACCAGCAAACGTTGCTAAAGGTCGCGGCGGATGGCAGCACTAGACCACATTGTAATGCTTCGTATGAATGTTGAAGCTTGGGTATGGATATAGTATTCCATGGAATATGAGCCGAAACAGATCGTAACAAGATGTAGCGGTTTCATGTGTCTTGGCCAAATTTGGATGGTTCAAAGTCCTTAGCTGCGAATGTAGAGTGCTTTGACAGTCAATTCGATTAATATACATCATACCTGAATGTCGAATATGAATTTTCTTTGAGAACTTACTATTCTACTTCCTCAACTTCCTTGCCTGATGAGGATGGTCAAAGATATATCATGGGCCGTCGAACTAGTCAATTCTGTAACTTCTGACTCTGTTCATTTGTTTAACTTGGCGATGTCGGCTTTTACCAGCAAGTGTTTTCCCATTGACCCGGTCCATTGCTCTGCTGGATGGCGAATCATTTGATGACAAATAATACTGATGATGCCAGGAGTGCCGGTCTCCTCAATTCCACAGTGCAAATAAAATCGCCACGATGGTGCCTGTCCAGAATTCTCCCAACCAACAGGACGTTTCAGTCCTACATTGAGTGAAGCCAACCAAGCATTGAAGATGCTTTGTAAAGTATGGTTGCTCAAATCACGACTAAAGACACAATCATGTTTCGAAGAGATCATAACCTCTAGCAATGAGGTATCCAAAGATTTTAATTCCGATATCACGGTAGGAATTAGAAACCTGGGTAATCCGACAGGAGTGGCTACCAAAAGTAACTTTGTAGCGGAGTAGAATGCGGGTTCTTAATTATTGACTCTAGAGCTAGAAACAAAAAATGGCAGATCTGTGAGACGTTGAATGCATATTTGTGAAGTTGGATACAAGGAAATATTGATGAGACCAACCACGTAGAACTCAATTTCGGAATAATGGAATGCAGTTCATTGTTGTGTACCTTACTGAGCCTGCACAAAAATTGTTGACACTCTGTGGGTGCTCAGTTGTAGAAGGTGGAAGTGATATTGTCACTAGCATTTTTGCTCCTCAAGGCAGCCGATAGGTTGATTGAGGGTCAATGCCGTTCCATTGCCCTTAGATTATCCCAGATGCAAGATCAAAAATCATTCATGCTAAGTTGACGCTCATTTTCAGTAGGTGGTTGCAGTATCATCCCTAGCAATTTTGCCAATAGAGGCGGCCGATAGATTGATTATGGGTGTACACCATTGCAGTGTCTTGAATGTCGATGATGTAACACCAACAATCATTGATGCTCTGTTGATGCTAATTTTCATTAGGTGGTAGCGATATCATCCATAGTGTTTTTGCTCATAATGGTGGCCAATAGTATGATTATGGGTCGATGTGGTTGCGTTGCCCATTCGTTATCGAAGAAGCCATACCAAAATTTTTTCACACTCCATTGACACTCATTTTTAGGAGTTGGTAGCGATATCGTCACTGGCATTTTTGCCAATGATGGTGGCCAATGCTCAGATTATGGCATAACAATGTTAGACAGCCCTTAGATTATCCAAGATGCATGACCAAGAATTGTTGACACTCCATTGACGATCATTTTCAGGATGTGGGAGGGATATTGTCTCTAGCATTATTGCCCATAAAGGCAGCCGATACTATGATTATGGGTTGATGCGATTGCATTGCACATTAATGTTCCAAGATGCAAGACCAGAAATCATTGATGCTCCATTGACGCTCATTTTTAGGAGGTGGTAGCGATATTGTCACTAGCATTTTTGCCAACAAAGGCAGCCAATGCTGAGATTATGGCTTGCTTAACAGTGTTACACAGCCCTTCCATTATTGAAAATGCATGACAAAAATCATTGACGCTCTGTTGACGCTCATTTTTAGGAGGTAGTAGCGACATTGTCATCTGTATTTTGCATTCAATGGCGGCCAATACTTCCATTGAGGGTTAATGCGGTTGCACAGCCCTTGAATTATCCACATTGCATAACCAACAATCTTTAACACTTCGTGGACGCTCATTTTTAGGTGGTAGCGATATTGTCTGTAGAATTTTTGAAGAGAGAGGTGTCATTTACGAGGATTATGTGTTGATGATGTTGCATAGCCATTGGATTTTCCACGATGCATGCCCAACAATCGTTGATGCTCCGTTGACGCTCATTTTCAGGTGGTAGTGATATTCTATCTAGCATTTTAGCATCAAGAGGCGGCCTTCACATTTGTTATGGGTTCATGTCATTGCATAGTCATTGGACTATCCGGGACAAAAGACAAAACATCATTGATGCTCCATTGATGCTCATTTGTAGGATGGTGCAATGAGCGTGTCGCTTGCTTTTGAGGGTTCAGAGCCAGCAAATACTTGTGGTTTGGAAGGATGCGACTATGCAGCCTGTTGATTGCAGATAGTGAAAGACTCAAACTCGTTGACGCTCCGTTGACACTCACCTTAACTTCATCTTACCAGTCATTGCATGCTATATAATCGGATACACAATTCATATAATCATTAGTGCCAACCGATATATCGTGTCTGTGTATAGGCATTTGCACCCAAAAGCATCGTGGTATCTCAATTTCTGGTCGACCACAGTACTCGTTCTGCGAGAGATGAATGACGTAGCCCTATCGCATTCCTTGGCATTAGGCCAGCAATTTATGGTGTTTAGATCCGGTGACTGGTTTTTAATTAACATAGTCCGATTTCCTCACCTGTCCTGATCCAGCTGCTTCACCTCGATTTCCATGGCCTAACATATGCAATTATCTACAGCTTGAACATGTGCTCCAGGTTGGAGCGGTGAGTTATGAAGTTAGCGCATGGATGAATGCAACATGACCGTGGCCAAGCATACTGGTTTGTATTCCGCACTGACTGCTCCTTCCATGACTGGTGTGACATAGCGGACTAAAATTTTGTTAGTAAATTTCGTCTCAAATTTAGCTTTTGCATTCTCACATGATATTAATGGGCCAGTCGGTACCACGCTGGTTGGTCCCCTATCAACCTGATTTGGCATCAGGAACTGGCGCAGGGCGCATTCAACCCTTGCATATGTACAGATGAAGGATCACATCTCACAATTTGGTCACTGGAATCAAGGCCAAGCTGACAAATAGCAATATGGGTACACGAATTGCATTTCCAACATATATGTCATCAAAAATAGCCATTTGCCTATCCATTCCTCCGGTGACACAGGAGCTGTCAACATTTCTTCGTCCAAATCCTCTTATTATATGGTAATTAATTTGGGAGGCAATATGCAGGGGCAAAAGCTTATGGGTTCAACATGGTTCGATCACTGTAACAGTGACAATTCGGGCTCCGTGTTGGGTGGGAGAGATGCTATGCGTTAGGGTGACCATGTTATCCCAGAACCAAGCCCCATACGACTACTTCCTGGTCGAGAAGTCCCTTGCGGCATTTGTAATATTCCGGGAATCATATCAAGAGTCTCCATACGCTATCCAAATGTGTTGCTGAAGGTGCGCCTGGAAGTGTATCTGTTTCGGGCGTAACGACTGTCGGAATCTTCAATTCTGCTGTCCCGTACATTCAATCTCATTCAGGGAAGTGGTTGGCCGCCTCCCCCCATCCTGGTTGTGTGAATTCGTCAAGCCTCATCTGCTTCTGCCGAAATCTGTCCAGGCAGTGCTGTACTGATTTAGAGATTTTGCCCATCACCCAGCTGGGTTTGTCATCTTCGCTCAGCTAGCCCAGCTCTGTATCTTCATCATCTTCCTCATGATCTCTGTCCTCATGCTGGTCGGAAGTTCCAAGATCGCTCAGACTGTCCCCGATACGAGTCAACATCTCTTCAAATGATTTTTCTAGCTTTCTGGATGTCAATTCTGCATGTTCAGAATTTCTGATATCTTACTGCTCCTACTTAATCGCTGTCTCTGCGTCTTCAGCTCACTGTCATGCCACAGTGGTCTCTCTCTGCACATAATGATCGATCCATTGCTCTTTCTCTTTGTTGCTCAGGGAGTTTGTTTCTACACGGTTCTCAGCCCGAAGCTTCTGTTTGAATCGCAAGCTGTGCAATGCTCCACGAGCTCAAACCCTGTCTACTTCCAAGCAGTTCTTGCCTTGATTTGCTTGGTGACATCATTGTGTGGAGCGGTTGATCGATTTACCATATTTGCCGGCTGGAGGTAGCGAAAAGTTCCTTTTCAGAGTGTTGAACATTTCATTATGTGTTGACCTTGTTGTTGGGCAAGATGTTGGATGTTGAAAGATATGGACAATATGGAGGCAAGCTACGTCTTTCATGTAAATGATGGTACATTAGATCAACAGGAACAAAGCAAAATCTGCGTTTTGACCATCAGAAAATTGGGAATAGTTATGCTAACTGTGCAATATGACATGGTTTTTAGCGTCAGTTTCATGTAATATCCCAGGGATGCCTTCAGACAACCATCGCCAGATGTACTTTCCGTCGAAGAATTGAGTGTTTACGTCTCACCGAGATGAGATTTTGCCTGTTGTACACCCCTATGTGCCCCTGGAAATGAACACACAACATCAGACCAACTAACTGTGAATCGTGCATTGATTTGAAACCCCTGCATACTGCGGCTTTATGCGGCTGTATTCGTCTTGAGTAGAACATACAACTTGGATGTTACTCGATCCATTTTGACTTGAAGCTTACTATATATTCCTCAAGACATCCCACTTCTCTTCATTATGAATCTTCCTCTCCTATTCCATAGCAGCAAATCATGGCTACACTAACACCACAGCGGGGTGAGAGCGGATCCAAATCGAGCTAAATGACTGAGGCTTCATCCAATGCGTCCCTTGATGGGAGACATCAACAATTCAGGCAACAATTAGTCCACCGCAATGGTGCCAGTGAAGCCACTGCGAATATACCTCTGGATGGACATTCAAAACCTGTCAGTAAAACCAGAAGCAGCAAAAACAAGAAGCAGTATCAGAAAAGATGTGAGTATATCCATATAGTGGTAGTCGGGGGTCAATTAAAGCTAAAACATACAGAAGGTATACGTAGGGAGCTACATGACCAATTTATAGCGCCCTGTAATGGGAAACCTCCATGGTCGACCAAGGCATTCATCCTCACAGTTTACATAATCGTACATCATGTTGTTGTCAGCTCTGGCATTGTGGCGGACCAATTTCATGATAAGCGTCTCCAGGAGTGGACGAAACAGGCATTAAACACCTTTGAGGAGGCTACAGAAGTGTATATGGTAGAGGTAATAGCGAAATCTCATTTTTAGAGGCAACTAAATTCTTGTAGGTTTTCCACATGTCTGCTACTAGGGCAAGTCTAGGAGGTTGGGTACAGCTAGAACAGTCTGACATGCGCCTTGCCTTGAATATGGCCAAAATGGCCAAAGGGGGGTTTTTGCGCACCGCAATGGAGGGGATGCGGCACCTCATCAAGAAACCTCGCGCCGAAGTAAGGGAAGAGCACAAGTGTGGAGTTTAGTCTCCTGGGCAAGGAAAGGTGAAGGATGTGATAGAAAGACACCCAGCTATGCTTCGTCAAACCCACATGGATGGCTGCCTTCCTTGCCACAATGGAACAGCAAATAATCTACTGACAGACTGGAGGCCCAAAGGCACCGGTGCACCTCCACCCGACTGAGACACACAGCCGACACTAGAACGGATGCCATTAGTGCCCTGAACCCCGCCCGTGCCACCTGGTCGGTGTTAATGAGGGAGCTCTAAGTTCCGAAATCCACAATTTGCCACCCGGATATATGTATGCACAAACCCCACATCCCAGCATTCATTTTTCAATCTTGATGCATATGCCCAGGATAGCCAGCACGATACATATTTCAATATAGATATGGTCACTCATGAAGGAACATCTACAGGCATGTAGACTATCTGCGGTGTGGTAATGCACCTATCATCCATTTTGCAGACGTGAGCAGCCTTTTGAGTGAACCTGCAAGTGAAGACAAGCATTGATCGAAAGGAATGGGATTTTTCAATGTATTATTATCTACAATTAGTGGACACTTTGAAGTATATTGTAAACAATATATTGATATGTATTATTAAAGAACTATTGCATCAGGAAGGCGAAGGCACATAAATACGATTGAGAGGCTGCCAAAACACCATCAATGGTATCCTATGCCAATTCAAATGATTGCATATTGCAGATACACCCGTGGTAAAATGAGCATCAACAGAGCATTAACAATTCTTGGACTTTTAAGTCCGGTAATTGATCAGACTTTGTCGCTCTGCAGCATAATGATATTATGCATCGCCTTTATTGGCAAAAACAGTAGCTACAACATTGCTACTATCACCTTGAAATGAACGTGATTGATTTCTGGTCTTCTAAGTCAGGTAATTAAAAACTGATTTGGGAGTTGTAATGCGTAATGAATATATTGGCTGCCATTATAGGCAAAAGAAAAAGCGACACACTCCATGCCCCATTCTGAAATTGAGCGTCAATGGAGCGTCAATGATGTCTGGTCTTGCATCTTGGGCAATCTATCCGGCGCTCCCTCTCGATCGTACTCATCTAGAAACATGGCATTGGCAGCAGTCATAGGCAGGAATAATTGAGATATTGCCACGAAAGCCTCCCGGATAGTAATAACTGATTCCATTTACAAAGCTACAACTAAGTGCTCATGAGCGTTTTAGCCAACAAAAGCGGTCAAAAAGTTGTATATGAGCAATAGCAGCCACATTCCGCATTCATTGACCTTGATGCAAGGCCTAAACTCATTGACTCTCCGTTGATGCTCATTTTTAGGAGATAATAGCGATGTCTGCACTAGCAGTTTAGGCGATTGACACGGCCAAATATTTCATGATGGATCAAATTGACCAGTGCTGGCATAATTTACCCAACTTACAAGACCATATATCGTGGAAGCTCCATCGAGGCTCATTTTCAGATTCGGGCAGTGAGCGAGTCGCTGTCTCATTTGCCCATGTATGTCGCCATTACTTTGTTTATTAATGTCGGCAACCAATCGCCACTCAGAGTACCCAAGATGCATGACCAACAATAGTTGACACTCCGCTGACACTCATTTTCAGTTTTAGGTAGGGAGTGTGTCAAGCATAACACGGCAAAATCCATGGGATCACGGATACAGGTCCGGGTTTGGCCTGCCAAGTGGCAGCGAGGTGGGATTTTGGATGGTTCCGCAACAGAACCTAACAGTTTTTCCGGAATGAACCCGGACCACTGGTGGGTTATGTGGACCCGTTGCTAACACTACCCTGAGCTCATCAAATGCCGGCCATCCATCCTGTAATGTGGTATTTGGCATTCAAATTTCCTGAGGATCAGGTATGCCATAGTTGTAAGTGAAGAACTTCTTGAGTAGACAACCATCCACATCAGCAAAATGTAAAATGGTTCAGAAGTCATAAGTCAATGACCCAGCTATTCTCATCAGCCTCAACAATCCTTCTAGAAGCTCCCAGTGGCTCCCGAACAGGCTGAATGCAAAACGATGTTCGTCTCAGGTCATCTGAGATCATTTTCAGGTGCTTCTCAATGCTACTGAAGTAGCGGAACTGAATTCAAGAATATTCTGAAGAGTATGAAGTTGTCTTCAGAATGCTTTGAAAACATGCCTGTAAGTTGGTAAAATTTCGGAGCTACTGGGTCTGCGACACTATTCCCCGAAGCGATTCCGGTGCACCTGGAGCTGGACTCCCCGGGAGTGATTATATATAATGTCTAAATTGAATAGTACAATTCCATAAACTATCTCACAGCTACACACCTGCATCAGGCATTCTAATCTAATCAATATACAGTCCAGAAGGCATCCAAATCAACATGATTATTTACAAGCCATACACTATCGATGCTGCACTCTCCAGCATTCTCCTGCACCAAATGTGGTGGTCCAACTATTGGTCCAAAGGGTAGAATAGGCATCTGATTCGTCTGGTTGACAACCCGGATGAACCCGTCAACACAATCAGCCCACCTATGAAAATCTTTATACTTCGTTGGGATCACCACTGGGTATTCTTGAGCTCAAGGACGTAATACCCATTGATGACTCTTCTTGAACCTCTCAGAAAGGGTCAATATTGCTCTCCCAGTTGGCAGGTGCTCCAGACATTGGAGGATCTGATTCGGTGGAGTCCAGCTGAAGTATAATACAGGAAAAGAAGGAATTTGTCCTTGGAAGGTGATATCAAGGTCATTCTCTTCACTTTGTGTATACTGGACCCCGATGTTATGAGCTTCAGGCATGATTCCTTGGTTGGAATTGTTATATTCTACCTTGCAATCAAGCCCCAGACGCTCGACAGAAGTAGGGCAGTGAAATGGTTGACAGTAATACAACAGCCCATTCTGGGGTTGAATAAATATACTCTCAATGAGTACATTTGGATGATATCCGACCACCAGTCAACTGACTTCGTTTCCCCAGTCCTTTTCAAATTCCGAGGTCAATGGCTGCCCAGAGTTGGGAATTCCAAAATGTGCTGATTCATCTCTGAGTGAGATCAATTTGATACTTCTGCACACTCCGTGGACATGCGTTTTGCTGAAATGATATACCTGCTGAGATACAGGGCGGAAAAAGGGCTCATCCTGAAATGTTGGCAGACGGAATAGATGGGCTCGGGAAGTACTTCGCCATTAATCGGTAGTGGAAAGTAGGTTCAATACCTTTGCAAAGTCAATATCGTACCAGCCTTGGAGTGCAAGATATCACAGTGTCTTCTCCATATAGTCAAAACCAGTGCACCAGTCATTATGCTTAAGCATCTGTCAGATGGAAGTCACTTTGTTGCTAAATCGATATACCTCTCTCATGTTTGCGACATCGACCTGTTCAGAAATGTTAGTGCAAAAATTGGCTCCAGAACCCATTTGCCAAATTGAGTCTGATATATGGCTCAAAAGACGCCTCTTTGAATGTCCGAAATGTACTATGCACAGTTCAAAGGTTTTCTGGAGCTCCTGAATGGCGATTGTCACCCACCAAGCTTCAAACTCAATCAAGCGGATGGAGAATTCCTTCTTGAAATGCATCTGTTCATTTGTGGTGATGCCATAAATCTCTCTCTCCAGCTGGTTAGTGATGCGGTCTGTATCAGCCAAGCTCCAGGTTTTGGCTTCTCTCTCAGCATCAGAGAGGCAAATCCGAAATCGCAGTGGACTGTCGTTTATCATGTTTCCCGCGCCGTAAGACCCGTCTTCGGCAGCAACTTTGATTAGGGCAAGTGATTTGGCAAATATGCTTCTGGCACCGGGTGCCTTAGTCCCGACTTCATGGAATAGCTGTTGTTCATGATGTTGAGATGATTTATCGAAATGCTTGTGTTTGACAGGTGCAACTCGATAGATTTCGTTCTCCAATCGCTTGATTGCCTTTGGATGATCAGCATCTGACCAAGTGGTTGCCACCTGTTGGGCTCTATTCAGGTGCAGCTGGAATTGCCTACGTTGTGTTGTGGAAACCTTTTCAGCGCCATACACAATGGTCGCCATTGTGGCATGAATCTGATGAATATTAAGTTTGCATAACTGATGGGATTCCTTTGCCAACAGGTCATCGACTTTGGCCTTCGCAGACTTCAACATTTTCTCTTCTCAAAGAATACATTTCTTCAGGTAAAATCACTTGTGTGCATCGTCTAGTGCTTTGAGAGATAGATCCGAGTGATCTTGGCTAACAAGTACAGCGAATTCACGTAATGCCCACTCTGCTCCCATTACCATTTTATTGGAGGCTGTTTTGAACACAGTTTTCTGGTCATCCTTAGAGCAGACAAGAATTGGAGCGCAATTCACTGCCAGTGTTCTGATCATTCCACAGATCTCTTTATCATGCCAGGTGCCACTTCTCAATGAATCGACTGGTTTAGAGAAATGCTGGGGACTGGCATATTGTTGCACCGATGTGAATCAATTCTGAAATTGATGCTTGACATTTCAAGCTTTCAGGTATTTGAGCAGCCAGTGGACTAAGTCTTTAACTGAACCCAGGAGCAGCTGAAGCAATTCATCAGGATGCGGAAGCCAATGGACAAGGCAGAGAGTGTATTGCCAGAACTGGTTGCTGATCGGGTGGCCACCGGCAGTGAGCAGAGCATCGATAGTATTGTCCTCCACCAGCTCCGAGTAAATGTGCTTGTCTCTGGAGTGATTCAGTTGTTGAAATGATGAATGCCCCATCGGCCCACCATTAGGAATTTCACACATCGGGCATGAGCCATATGAGACTTGAGCAACCTTTACTTGTTCCTGATAATCCCCGACCCAGGTGGCCAACAGAGGGTAACATTGTCGCTGGAATCCATCTGCACAATCTCATGTCAAGCCAAGGCCAGTGATGTCCAGATGCCTAAGTTGAGATAGCAAAGTTCCAACCTCATTATGCTACGCTTGGTCAATGGTGTTGGCTGCTTTCGGGGGACATGGGATCAGTGCGACTAGATTCAAGGCACACTGTCTGGGTGTCCATGGATATCGTTTCAAATATTACGGTTTGTGAGATACAGCGGCCACCCATGCTTATCACCCAAACAATTGGTCATGTGAGTGTTGTTGGATGCACACATGTCTGGCACAATCATCTCTTCGGCAGGAAGTTGATCGTGTGTATCCGACAACCAATCGCCCATTGGGATCTCGCAGTTGACAAGATCACCCTCAGAGTCAGTGCGGCCCACCTGTTCAAAATCGAGGTGTGCCTGAAATGGGAGATCTGCTAGGAGGAACTGGATACAGTTGAAAATATCCCTGAAGCATAATGTTCCAAAGATATATGAGTGATCTTCAATCCAAAGTTCATCGCGGAGCCCGAACACGGGTTCAGAGAGGAGCTTTCGCAGGGCATCTCCTGAATGGAATCATTCCATTTTGAAGTTGTCCAGTCCACGCCTGAGATGTTGATCTATCCATATTTTCATTTGTTGGCTGAACGATTGAACCTACTGACAGTCGTGTGCAGATCGATATGGATGCCATGAATTCCATTGTTCTGAGTTCTTTTGATGCTTGTTGTACAATCCAGTTGCTTTGCCATACGATTTCCCCCCTGCATTTTACACACTAACTACCTGCCTATAAGCCTGCGTCTCTGTTCAATCAGGGGTACAGGTGAGATCAGGCGGTTGAGGGTCTATTGGTTCTTGGTTGGGAGTAACTTCAGGCAGTGCTGCACCAGGTATGTGTTCTATGAGTAGATTATTAGTTGACAGCTTGTTGATGGCTATTCAGGCGCGCTTACTGTAGTCAAACCATGATGGCTCAGGGTGAGGGAAGCCGGCAGGTGGTAGAATCCTGTTGGGTAATAGCCTGTTATTCATTGATATTGGGTGATATTGTTGATATTGCGCTTGCAGTGAGGTCTTGTTAAATGATTTCATTTTGCAGAAAAAGCATTTAACATGTTTCTGGCAAGTGTTGACCATATTTATGAAATGCTGAGTCTTCTGACAAATCTCGATCATGATTTAGGGGGTATGGTTTGTTGCTGGATTCCAGCCTCAAGGATATTCGTTTGAAAGGGAGCAAACTCATGTTAGTGTATCACTTTCAAAGCCGCTTCACACCCCACCAAATGTAGAGGAGGGGTAAAACATAGTCACCTTAAGATCAGGTTGCTTCACAAACAGGGATAATATCTATCGAATCCCGAACAATAATGCTGCACATTATCGACAGAAAATAGTTAGCAGAGAAAGTTTCTTTTGTCATCACTGCGATCAACTTTTAATACCGTTCATCAGGTGCTACTGTTATGGGGTCGGTAAGGCCTGAGTATCTATACCTCCAAGTATACAAGGACACTCAAGGAAGTACTTATTCACACTCTGCTGTAGTCCTTATATGTAGCCTGATGCCTATTTCCAAACAAAGTGTATAGGTAGACGGCAAAGATCTTAAACGCACAAAGCACAAATATGTATAGTCGTATCAGAAGCTGCTAAACAAATAGCAACTAAATCGTATGGTGGTGTGATACAATATTGACAGTACATATAATTGATGTTTAGCAATCGATTTGCATCGTAAAGAATTTCGTATGATTACTCTCGATGATTATTTAATATCCTGGCAGCACTATTATGCCCATTGATAGTGCAATATAAATTGACATGTATCTTCACAAGATCTCTTCCCTTAACTCCATGATAAATCTGGCATTCAGATACTATCAGCAATATTACGTCTAGCGCGTTATCTCCCTCAATGTTGATTTCTTGGATCTGTATCCTTAGCTCGAACGCGATCCCTGCTGCAGCTTCTCCGCTTCTGGCTTTCTTCTCCAAAACGTTGCACATGCTCTGGAATAGTAGAGTCTTGATTTTTGGGTTTGTTTTTGAACACTCATCCGGATCTCATCGTATTCAATGGTTTCTGCGTATTGAATCGACAAGTCTTTTTCGACTCTTGACGAGGTGTCTGTTCCTCAATACCGAAAGTAACGTCAACATCCAACTCGGGAATATCGGATACCGGAATAGAAACTTTGTTATCAATCTGAGGTGGTAACGGCATAACCATACATTCCTTAAGATATTTTGATGGAAACATGTTATATTCAAGATGATATTTTAATATCTCTGTATATTGGATAATACTTGACAGCCACCAAATACCCTGTGCGGCAAACCAATTGTCTTCTTCCTGAAATTGTTGTGACAACAAGCTCAAAGCGTACCCGATAATATCGTTATCGTTTGAAAACTTTCCTTTTGTCATAGGGCAGGGGAACCACATACAATGCTCTTAGATACTACTACTATACTTGATAATGATAATAATATTATATAAGAACTTGAAACTTGATAATATGTCAGATTCGTCTTTCGCAGGTAGGTATCGTTCGTAACTGTGGGGCTACCCTTCCAACTGCCAGAGCTCTTGTCGTTCTTGTATACCTTATCTTGGACTACCAAAGTTTATGTCTGAACCTAAGCTATGATCTCATCTGTCATCACATAGAGTACTCTTTTGTTACGGGCCAGGCTCTACGATAGAGGACAACGCATCCCAAAGGTCATCGTGTAGCTGCATGATTGGTTTTAAAGCGTTACACTCCTGATAAGAATCAGGCCATCATCTGCAATGAGATTCAATCAACCAGTAACTTCAACGTAGATATCTTCTGACACATTTCGTTTCCGATAGCCGTTACCTCTCTGTCGCCTGGCATGGTTTTCTGCAGGGCTTCAAACAGACTGCTTAATAAATTAAGACACAACCTTCACCATATGGGCAATTTGGCTTATCTGCTTTCAGAGGCTTACGTGGCGACCCACCATTGCTCTGTTGACCTTTGACTTAACGTACCACACCGGTTGTATTAAACTGATGGCGATTATCCTTGGCCGTTTGTTCCCCGCCAGGGAGTCGGAGGATTATCGGGTCTCATTGACTTTGCCCAATGTCTTCATCAATCAGACAAACCATGCTCAGGCCGAGACTATTCTCTTTGACTGGGGAGTACCCAAGTTGTTCCGCTCCATAAGGGATTGGCTCAGATTCCCACTGAATTGCATACTGGCTATTGTCTGCCTGACACGTCAGTCGCATTTCTGCAACTGCCGCGTCCAGTCCCCTTAGCTCAGTTTGAATGAGTGTTGTAAGGAATATCAGGCATCAATATAAGCCCTGAAGGCTTATCGACTGGCCTAGGTTATTGCATCATGAAATCACTTCTTCCGTAGTGTGTGAACTTTCGTTGAAACCGCCAGCAATGAGGCTTGCGGTTAAATCGACACGAAGCTTGTAATGTCCCGCTAAAGATCATTACGTATGGCAACTTACTACCTCATTTCGAGATCGGTGGTATATACTATAAGGTATATAAGAAACCTTTAATGTAGATCCCGAAGTAGACTAGTACGAATACACCTGTTAGGAGAGAACCCCCAACAGCTACTACGATAAGCCTTGTCATATACTACATCATTACAGCATTGTGCAGATTACGTCTATGCTAGAGCATCAAGCAGCAGATAACATCAGATTTATCTGAGGAATAAGGTAACTCTCCTCACTGGCTGTATGCCCACTTAATCATCATCAAGAACTGATAGGCTGAAAGGATGTATTCTTCAGTAATGATCCTTGACTGGTGGGTGGATCTTGAGAAGACAATGGAGTCTACACAATGAGCTCAAAACTGAGCGATCACAGTTGCTATTCGACTAACAAGGCCTCATATTGAATGACGTGCAGGTCATAAACACACATTTTGAGTGTACAATGCCTATTCATGCTAACCTTCCAACCGGATATAGTTCTTGTTGGATTCTGGGAGATATCATGTCGAATCCCTTCCATGTCCTGTACTGTCATGAACATAACAAAGGTGATCTTCTATCCAACATCCTAGTATACGAATTGGTGCATATAACAAAGAAAGGCTGAATGTGTGTGATTATGATTTCTTTTTCTGAGCCAGGTTTCATGAGAGCAATGGTTCAGTGAAACGACACAGTTCATGACAAATAAGGTGGATATATGAGGTCATCATTCTGCCAAAGGTCACTGCTGCCTTCGATATTCTTAACTATACTCTGTGGCATTTGAAATCACCATTTCAATTGAAAATTGGTTTGTTACCATTGGGTGTTCACATACCATGTGGACGAATGGATCTCTGCAGATGACAATGAATATGGCTCCAACAGGTGGGCTGTTTGGCTCACAACAACGGCCTGGTGACAATGTGGAAGCATCAGATAATAATGCGGAGAATACACCAAGCAGAGACACTCAAATCGGGCCACCCACAAATCAATTTCATCCACCACCGGAGTATAGTTACCTGCCTTCACTGACACCATTTCTAGGCGCTCCCCAGTTCTACAACCCCACCCCATTCAACATGCCACCAAGCTCACAACCAAGCTCTGGTGCAATCCAAGGATATCTGAGTTATGGGCCATCGTGGCAAGCATATGATTTCCCCCAAAGAGGTCACGGTGGACCTCAAATGTTCCCCCCTCTGCAATTAACAGGACATTGGCCATCATCTTCAAGCGGACCTCGAGTGCCTCCAGCACCGCCTCAAAACAATCCGGGAATTTGGCCGATATCATCAGCCTCTACTGCACCGGGACAACTTCCCAGTGCACCTGGGAGACCCCCCATTGGCCTCACAACGAAATCATTCCAGCTTGCTGCGGAACCGTGCAGGCCAGGGGGCTGGCCCCATGTCACAGTGGTATCACTACTGAAAGTATAGGTGGGGTATACGGTCACAATGCTATGGGTTCCAATCCCAGTGCCAGCGTCCTGGTGTGAAGGAGACTTAGGGTAGAGTGTAGGGAACTTCGCCATCTAACCGGCTGGCCCGGAGGCGGAGGGGATATGTGGCTCTGTCATACTCCAATTACAGTGCATACAGTATGAAGAAAACAAAACAAAAAAAAAACCGTGCAAGACAGATGTTGTAGGGATTTCCAATTTGCCCACATTACCAGAGATCTCCTATGACAAATGCCATGCCCATTATGGGAGCAATGATTCGTCGAAATCAGCCAGGCCCGTAGGCAAAGCCCCAATTGGCCTGAAGCAAACAGAATTCTCCTTGAAGCAATTTGCCAAGTGGATGGGGCAGCCCAACTTCAGTGTCCTCAACAAGTGGTAGAAAGTATGGCTGGCTGGGTTCCTGTAGAGGAAGCATTGGTCCATTATCAGGGGACAGAACCGTTGGAAACAGCTGCCAAATGGACCCCTGCATTGTGAGACGGTGGTTGCTGATTTTTTGGTGTCCTTTGAAAACTGGCTGCCATTGGGAAATTTTGATAATGTTGAATGGATTCAGCACCAGTGAGTTGAGATGTTGTTGAAGAAATGTGCAAGCGAGGTTCTGGAGGCGAGGAAGAAGTGAAGGGGAGGCAACAAGCCACCAGCAATGGATTTGGGGGAGTGCGCGGGTAATAAAGCAAGAGGTAACCTCCCAGGGTGGCCAAATATATCTTCCATGGTTGCGATTCTTTGAGTGCCAAATGGCAATAATGACCACATATCCAGCATGAAAATCCAAGCTTCGTACAAAGATGTGAGGGACTGTGAGGACCTGATTGATTTCATACAAACCAAAATTGCAGCCTGAAGGAACCATGCTTTCTGACTGCGATATACAACTGCAACTTGACGTAGGATGAATTGGACAAAGAGTATATGGGATTAAACTCACATGGGCAAATGATGAATGACCCTCTATATGGTCAGAATTCATACAACAGTTCCCTTTCTAATGCCTTCAAGTTGAAACTGGGACACAATGTGAAACTATTTTTGGTAGAAATGAAGGCAGCTACAGGGAAGTATAATGTGGTGCATATAAGTAGACCGGCCAAGGTGATCCCCGCTAGCCTTAGTACGGTTACTTATGCCCCACTGCTGATCAGTATACTTAGACTTCGGAGGTGTTCGATGAAAATGAAAGAGTGGTGGATCAGGAGGCAGGTGAGAAAGAGACTGACAGTAGTATTAATGTAAGTTCTGATTGAGTGAATAGAATTGATTATATTCCACATATTTATTGGATCCAATTGGTTGTCTTTGAAATGCCTAACATGGTGATAAATTTCAGGTGCGCCGGAGTATGAGCACATCAGCCTAACGTACCTCGGAGCAACTGAAAGAAATCATCCAGGACGAACAGAAGACTGACCAAGTTGCAAGAGAACATCAGGCGCAAGTGGATGGCGAGGGGGACGTTGATGCAGATCATACCAGTTCGTTATTGAATACTGGTCTCAACACCACCAACAACACAGTTCAACGTGAGTGTCTCGAGGAGGTGGTCAAGCTGCTGAATGCCCATTTGATTCGCCAATCAACTGATGACGATGATCCAGCCCACAAGTAGTCAATTCCAGGCCAGCCTGGAATGAACTTTCAGGTGCACCAGGTTTGGGCCATATGGTTCATCGTGAGGAGGTTGGTTTGGGATTCTGATATGCCAGGAGTGCAGGTGGCAGATGAAATGGATCTTGGCGAGACTTTCACCTCAGTGGCAGCGGCAATGATATGCAAACTGCTGACTGAGAATGATGACATGGGGTTACCATTGTCGATTTTGTGGGGAAATAGCCTTGAAGAGTGGGTAAATCTGGCACGGAACAACATCAGCAAAATGTAATTTGGTCCGGAAACCATACGCAAACCTTCCAGACACTCCGGTTGCCCTGAGCAGTGCTTTTCAGTACATCCAGGTGCTCCCAGCCCCCCCTGATGTTTTGCAAAGTGCTCTCAGACTCTGCAAGAGCATTCTCACATGCTCCTGAAAGCACCTGCAGTGACAGAGGTGCATTCAGGATGCTACAAGATTTGACTATTGGATTAGTCAAATTTTGGAGCTGCTGATACCTCTGCGTAGGTTGGCGGAAGACGTCAAGAGTAGCTGCAACCTCTGCACAAGCTCTGCGGGAGACTTCGTGCCATATTCTCACACCAGTTGTGCTTAAGGGTTCCATAACCACATGGCATTTCGTTGATCATATTGATCTTTATAACCGTCACAAGATTCGCTACATCATAATATGGCATGTATTATCTAAGTCTCCTGATATATATATATACTGAGATACAGGGATAACGGATATGGACTCAGCCACAGACAGTATATATTTTGGTGACCGTGGGGTAGATATGCATCATCTCATTATACGCAAGACACACTCTATCTTTCCTAGCTCTTGGTCTTATGCACTCCTGCCGAGCTTTCGTAGATCCATGAAATTTGTGTGGATCCTCACTCACTCTTGCAAAGCGTTGATAGATCCACGCAATGTGTGTGGTTCAGCGAGGCAGGGTATCCCTACATATCCTCGCACCTGCATCCTATGCTCCTCAGGCTAGAATCGCTGTTTCCCACCAATTGTCCCGTCGGATACCATGAGAGGTGTGGCGGAGTTTTGATGATGGGCTGTCTGCCATCTAGCTTCACCGTTTCACCGCACTGTGGTCGAGTGAACATGGAGATGCACTCAGAGGCGGTGATCCAGGAAGTTTGGAAGCCGTAAGCGAGTGAGTTTGGACATACACTAGGAGGCTGAGATTGAGCAACTTTGGAGATGCGCCTGGAGGACGTAATGGTGCGAGTTTGGAGTGCACTTGGAGGCCATGATCGTGCGAGTTTGGAGGCCGTAATCGCGCGAGCTTGGACATACACTTGGAGGCTGACATTGAGCCAGTTTGGAGCTGCACTTGCAGGCCACGATTGACCGAGGTTAGAGACACAAGTGAATGCTGTGATCGAGCGAGTGTGGAGATGCAGTGTGAGACCTTGTTCGACCGAGTTTGGAGATTCACTTAGAGGCATTGATCATCCGAACTTGGGGGCAGCAATCCTCAGAGTTATGAGATACACTTGGAGGCTGTGATTGACTGAGTTTGGAGATGCACCTGGAGGCCACGATCGAGCGAGATTGGAGGAGTACTTGGAGGCGGTCAAACTGCAGGCTGTAGTTCAGGAGGGAGGTGCGACAGATGGTGAGACTCTATTCATTGCTTAACTCGTAATTGTGGGAATGTAGGGAATTGAGTACAACATGGTCTGCCAAGAGATGAGAGACTAGCTGGGAGCGGGAGACAGTCAATCTTGGGATGATGCCTGTACGCGGTGTATGCAGTACTCAGTGAATGCTGTACTCGGTGTGTGCTGTACTCGGTGTTAACTATCAATCATGGCATAGAGAGATAGAGAGGAATGACTGAACTTCATTTTCTTAGGTGATGGTAGAGTTGAGGATGAGACACAGAGAAATGAGACAGTATAAGGGAAATCGTCATGAGAACCTGCGATGTAAGAGAATCATGTGTACGAGTCACTTTACCATCCACAATACAGCAGGTCCCAGTTCCGTTCGGGCGTGTAATTATGCCAAGACAAGGTATTCCCAACACAATCGGGCATGTCATGCCCTTGATTTCTGATATCCGCACGTATTGTCCACATCATTATCATCTTCATCCCCCATGTCTCTCATTGTTGTCCACAACTCAACCATCATCTCAGAACACAAAGGTAAGTCATTCCTCTCTATCTCTCCACACCATGATCTTGAGTTGTCAACTAGTACAGCATGAACCGGGTACAGCATACAGTGAGTACAGCGTACATCGAGTACAGCATACACCGAGTACGCCATCCACCCACAATTGTTTGTCCCCCCTTCATTCTCATGATTAGGAGTTGACCCCTGAATGTAGCTTCAGCTTCCGGCATATCTCCCTACACAATCGACCGCCATCAGCCCGCTCTTGATGAGAGTTCAAAGGTAATTTCACATTGTCACAATCCCATGGGTGCGAGTTAACGAACCGATGAATATGGTCTCAGCACCCGGCGCACTGTCCATCAACTGCCTCCAAGTACCCGTCCAATCGCACTCAATCAGGGCGTCCAAGTGCATCTCCCCACTCGTTCAATCACGGCCTCCAAGTACATCTCTCAACTCGTTCGATTACGGCCTCTAAGTGTGCACAACCATGGCCTCCCGCTGCATCCCCAAACTCACTCGATTTGAGCCCACAAGGTAGCACAATCATCGCCTCCAGATGCATCCCCAGACTCGCTCGATCACGGCCTCCAAGTGTATCTCCAAACTCACTCAATTGCTGCCTCCCGGTTAGCACAGGCATGGCATGCAAGTGCATCGCCAACCTTGCTCGATCGCCATCTTGGAGTGCATCTTGCACTTCACTCGATCAGGAACTCCAAGTGTATCTCCAAACACGCTCGATTACTGCCTCCAAGCGCATCTCCAGAGTCGCTCGATCACGGCATTGGAGTGTATCTCTGTGTTCACCTGATCGGTATGTTCAGGCGCACCTTGAATTCATCCTAAGTTCCGCCTTCCGCCAGTCCAGCTATACTGTGTGTAGATGGGTAGCTATATAGATACATAGATACATTGATACATAGATACATAGATGAGAATACAAACTGAAGACATGAGTTTTAAAAATTGTTGAACGATAAGTAGTAGCTATGATTTCCAGACGCACCACCAGCGTTCCCAAGCAAGATGGTTTTCCCAGACTGCTCTACCGTGATTCAAGATGCTCCCAGACATGTCACCGGCGCTCCGAGGATTGTCGTCGGCGCACCTCAACTTGTCGCCGGTGCTCCAAGGTTCACCCAAAGTGCTCTCCGGCGCTCCAGGGTGTTCTCAAACCCTTCACAAACACTCCCATGGTACTCCCGTACCCGTCATCAGAGGTATCTGTTACTCTGAAGGCCCGCCGGAATGCCCTCCTAGGGTCTGATACTGTCCTGAACTCAACGCATCTATGTTCACACTCCACATTCTCCCACACATTCCTGGAGGCTCCCAGTGAGTAAGATACATTTTCGTGATGACCTGTCCCAGGATCATCTGTGACGAACGGGTGTGAAATCTGTTGCGGAGACAGAATTCAGTGCCTAGCCCCCTTTCAGAAATCCAGTCAACTCCACTGCAGAGGCATCCACCGCATACATCAGCCTTTGAACCAATCCTGGTGCTGAAAATGTCTGGGGTTGCAGAGACGTTCAACAGTTCCATCAACATGATGAAATATGGAACCGATTTCAAACTCATTACCTTGTTGCACCCAGACAATTCGAATATCACCCAACAGGATCTGAACACCAGAATCGACAAGCCGGAAAACGGATGGAATATTCCGCTTGTGTCGCAGATACCTTAACATTGAGAGCGAAACCATCAAGCGATGGCTCAAACTCACACTGCCCACGGAGTTTCTGGATTGTTGATGAATCCCATCGATACCGACGAAAAACAATTTGGGCTGGTAAATTGCGATGAATGTTCAAATTGGATACAAACCTCTGGTCACTGCGATGCTGGGATTCCATTCACTCTATGACTGGTGTTTTCAGACGATCTGGCTGTTTCGAGGTGCGCCTGAAGATCCAGAGGATGAGACTGTGATGGAAATGCGTGGTACCAGGGCACTGTATTGTGATGTGATGAGTTTGATGAATGCCATCCGGATAGTGTTAGCAACTGCTCCGGGTAACTGACCAACGATCCTGCATTGGACCGGAAAAAAGTTTCGGTTCGGTTCCAAAACCGTACAAAATCCCAACCCAGTGAGTCTTGGCGGTCATATCTCAGACCCGTACCCGTCAACCGTCGGGTCGAATCTCCGGTTTGGCATTTTGCGTTGATCGATATATGGTAGCAATCAGATATCTTACGGTTAATCATAAAATAACAACGATCACATGTCGTTGTTCTTTTTGGATGAACAGGCCGCCTTTGTGATCAAAATAACTGGAGAAAGGCTCCCTGCCCCATCCTGGACATGAGCGTCAACGCAGCGTCAACGAGTTTAGGTCTTGCATCCTGGGTAATCAGAGCGGGCAATGGTTGCAGCTTGTCATAACTGATGCATTGGCCTCCTGTATAGGCAAAAGCAGAAGCGACAGGCTCCCTGCCCCATCGTGGAAATGAGTGCCATATCAGCATCAACAATTCAAGGTCTTGCATCTTGGGTAATATAAGTGGCGCATAATTGCAAACCTCTATTATGGTGGAATTGGCAGCCTGTCAAGGCAGATAAGCAAGGGACATTCCCGTGACAGCCTCCTGGATAGTAACAACCAATTTCCTGTACAATCATGCAACACAGAGTTCATGACTGTTTTCGCCTAGAAAACCCGTCAGAACATCGTATATAGAAAGTGACATTTGTGTCGCGCTTTGATTACCGATGATGAAAGGCCAAAATTTTTTGACACTGCATTGACGCCCATTTTCATGCAGGGGCACGGAGCGTGTCGCTCTCTTTTTTCCCTATAAAGGCGGCCAATACTTTTATCATATATAGGAACGACCATATCGCTTTTGACTTACCCGACTTACAAGACCAAAAATCATTGACACTCTGTCGACGCTCAATTTCAGAATGAGGCAGCGAGCATAAGGCTCGCTCTTTTGCCTATAAAGCCAGCCAATACCGCATTTATGAATCGTCTCAGCCGATCGCCAGGCAGATTACCAATAATGTATGACCAAATATTGTTGACGCTTCGTTGACGCTCATTTTGCCATGGGCGTATCCACAATAGGTTATCATTTATTTTGGTGTAATATATCATTAATGGTGTTTTGGCAGCCTTTGTACTGTCTTCATATACTTTCACCTTCATCAAAACATTGTTCTTTAATACTACATATAAATATATCCTTTATAATATACTTTAAACTGTCCGCTAATTGTAGATAATAATACACTCAAAAATCTCATTTCATTTGATCAATGCTCATCTTCACTGTCAGGTTCGCTCAACTGGCTGCTGTTGTCTGCAAAATGGATGTCAGCTGCATTACCACGCAGCAGATAGTGTACTAATCAGTGGATGTTTCTTCATCAGTCTGCAAATCTGGATCAAAATCTTGATCACGCTTGCGATCCTTGGGATATGCATGATGATTGAGACATAGAGCACTGGGACGAGGAGTATGTATATACACAGATCCGGGTTGCACAGCTTTGATTTCGGATAGATGAGCTGCGTCATTGTTACCAGGTGGAACAAGTGGCGTTTTGGGTGGCTGTGGCGTCGGTTCTGGTGTCGGCTGTCTGAGTCTCTCTGGAGGAGGTGCACCCGTGCCTTTGCATCACCAGCATGTCTGGAGATTCTGTACTGTGCCATTGTGGCAAGGAAGGCAGCCGTCCGTCTGATTTTCCCGAAGCTTTGCTGCGTGTCTTTCCATTGCAGCTTTCACATTTTTATGCCTAGGAAACTCAACTACCCGCTTCTTTACTTCTTGGACTTCCACCCGAGGTTTCTTGATTAGGAATAGCGTTTCCTCTATTGCGGCGCACAATCACCCCTTTTTGGCCATTTTGGCCATATTGAAAGCCAGGCGCATTTCAGACTGTTCTAGCTGTACCCGACCTCCTTGCCTTGCCATAGTTGCAGGCATGTTGAAAACCTGCAAGGAAATTAGTAGATGCATCTACATATTGGATTCGGCCAATACCTGAACCATGTATGCTTCCGTAGCATCCTCGAATGTGGTTAAAGCCTGTTTGGTCCACTCTCGGGGATTCTTGTCACTAAATTGGTCCGCAAAAATCCCAGAGCTGACAACATCATGATGTTGAACTTTGCGGACTGCGCGGACAAATGCCTTGGTCGACCATGGAGGTTTCCCATTACAGGCAGCTAGAAATTGGTCACGCAGCTCTCTACGTACACCAGCTGCATGTTATCTCCTTAGTTGACGGTCGTCCACCTCGACTTGACTATACTCACATCTGATCGCCTGCTGCTTCTTGTTCTTGCTGCTTCCGGTTTTACGGACAATATTTAACTCTGCATCCACGGTAATGTTTTCGGTGGCTGCATTTGCAGTGTCGTGGTGAGCTGAGTGGTGTCTGCATTGTAGGTCGGTTTCGGCGGGTGGTGTATGGCAGAAGCGCCCATCGTTCTGCTCGATTCTGTTCCATGCTCAACTTCCAGAGGTGTTTGTGCAGCCACGGTTTGCTGCTGTGGAGGTGACAAGATGATGATAACGAAATGAAGGGGGAAGTCCTAAGGAGAAACATAACGAAAAGAAGTGGGAAGTCCTGAGGAATATATAGTTAGCTTCAAGTGAAAATGGCATGCGTAACAGCCAACTTGCACGTTCTACACATGATGAATCCTGTTGCGCATAGCTGCCGGTTCCATGGGTTGCCCACTGTCGTGCAATTTGCACAAAGCTGGTCTGGTGTTGTGTGTTTGATTACAGGGATAAATCACGGTGAAGGACCATCTGAATGTCGTGGTTGGGTGATAGAAACAGTACATTCTTTGTCGGAAATAACGTCTGCTGATGATTGTCTCAAGAAATCCCTGGGATCATACCTGATACAGACGCTAAACATCAGGTCATGATGTACGGTAAGCATTGCTATTCCCACTGTTGTGACGGTCAAAACGCAGATTTTGCTTTGTTGAAGTTGAATAAGAGTTCCAACCTCAACATAAACGACGCAGCTTGGCTCTATGTGGTCCATATATTGCAACGTCCATCATCTCGTCCATCAACAAAGTCAACGCAAAATCCAATGGTCAATGTTCCGAAAAAGAATCTTTCACCACTACCGGCAGGCAAATACAGCAAATCTACAAAGCATTCCACACGACGACATTATCAAGCGAATCAGGGCAAAAGCGGCTTGGAAGCAGAATGGGTATGAGCCCTTGGAGCGTTGCGTAGGCTGCGATCGAAAAAGAAGAAGCTAGCGGCGGGGAATCGACGAGAAACACAGTTCTTAAGCAAGGAAGAGAAGGAGAAATGGATCGAGGATTATGTGGAAAGAGAGACCACTGCGGCAACAAAGCGAGTTGAAGACGCAGAGACAGCAATTAGACAGAAGCAGGATGATATGAGAACTGCTGAAAAGGGGGGATTGACAACCATGAAGCCTGACACATCATTTGAGGAGATATTGAACGGCATCGGAGATAGTCTGAGCGATCTTGCAAGTTCTGATGCTGGGGAGGATGGGGAACAGGAGGATGATGATGAAGATGATCCTGCGGGGGGCTGACAACCCCGGGTCGGTGATGGGCACAATCTCTAAAATGGTATAGTATGCCATGCAGCGTTTGTGGCAGAAGAAGATGAAGCTTAATGAATTGAGACAACCAGGCTGGGGAGACACAGCCAACGACTTCTGTGAGAGATATATGAAGTACGGGACAACTGCCTTGAAGGTTCTGGCTGTTGTTCAACCGCAAATGGCATATGATGCAGCGTCATCTGTGCCGACCACATTCAGTGAGCCTCGAGAGACTCTTGATAGCATCCCCGGAAAATTGAAAATGCCGCAAGTGACTTCTCAACCAGGGACTAGTCATATGAGGCTAGGTTTGCGGAAACCGCAGTCACATGATCGCATTCCGTCCCTCCCGCCCGCCCCAATACCAGATTGGTCACAAATTCAGCAATCCAAGCATGTTGGACCCGTAAGCTTCAACCCCTGCCTATTGCGTCCCAAGCTAATCCCCATATACAAATCGGATACCGATGAGGACATAGTGATGGCTCCTGCGTCGCCAGAGGAATGAATACCCAAATTGTCATTTGTGACGATGTATCAATTTGAAATGCAATACCTGTACCTATTTTGCTACGTGTCAGCTTTTACTTGATTTCAGTGACCAAAGTGTGAGACCTGATAATTCATCTATGCATGTGCAAGGGTCTCACAGGACATACCAATGTTCTGGACTGCAAATCTCGATGACTGATGACCAATGAACGTGATATCGTCCTGGCCATCACTATTAAGTCAGACATTTTACACGACATTACAAACGAATCTCACTAACAAAATATAAGTCAGTGATGTCGTACGAGTCACAGATGCAGCATTCAAAGCGCAAGATGAATCTGAATGAATGACGACCGTTATGGTGCATACAATCATGGATCCATCTGGATAACTTGCTGCACAGAGCTAGTGCACATATTCGAGATGTTGAAAATTGCTCATGGTAGGTCATGGAAATTGCAGAGAATGAGCTGGATGGGGACAGGTGAGGAAGTCGGGCTAACTATATCAAAAACTAGTGTACGGATTTATATACCGTTAATTTCTGGCCGAAAGCGCTGGACCATGATGGCCCAATGTCATTTAACACTCAGATAATGTGTCTAGTGGTGGATCAGAAATTGAGAAGCTTGGAAGCATTTGGATGCAAATGTTTATACATTGAAACGATTTCTTGGCTGCCAATGACGGCTATATGCATTTTTACATACAATTGATAAGCACCCAGTGACTGTCAGTATGTCATTAAGTTGAGCGTCAACGGAGCGTCAACGATTTTTAGTCTGACATTTTCGGCAAACAAACAGCTGCATAGTAACAATCTTCCAAAGTGATTGCATTGGCGGTTTTTGAAATCAAAAAAGATAGTGACACGCTCGTTGACGAATCGTGGAAATGAGCGTCAATGATCCGTCAACCATGTTTGGTCTTGTGAGTCAGATAATCAAACAGAAGACATGGTCGTTGTAACACATAATCAAAGTATTGGCCTCCTTTAAGGCCAAAAATGCTAGCGTCGACATCGCTACTACCTCTTGAATATGAGCGTCAACTGAGCGTCAACGAGTTTTGTTCTTTCATCTTGGATAATCAAACAGCTGTGCGACGATACTAATCTATAATCGAAGTTTTGGCCGCCTGTATCGAAAACATTGGCAGGGACGATATTGCTGCCACCTCCTCAACATGAGTGTCAACGAAGTGTTAACGCTTTTTGGTCTTGCATCATGTACAATCAAAGAGCTGTGCATTGACATTAAGCCATATTCAACGTATCGGCCGCCTTTATGGGCAAAAACGCGAGTGAAAATATCGTTACCACCTCCTAAAAATGAGTGTCAACAGAGTGTCAACAATTTTTGGTATTGCATCTTGGATAATCTAAAGGCTACGGAAAGCAGTTAACGCATGATCAACTTATCCTCAACCTTTACCGGCAAAAATGCTACTGACGATATTGTATCCACCTCCGACAATCTAGCGCCCGCCGAGTGTCAACAACTTTCGTTGGGGCTCTGTAAGCTACACAGCAATTAACTGCATCGCTTTGTTACAGAATTGAATCTTATGCGGCCAGTCTTTTCAATATGTCCTTGTATAAAACTTCACAAATATGCATGCAATGTCTCACAGGTCTGAGTTTTTTGGTTGTGGCTGTAGAGTCAAGATTTATGAACCCGCAGTCTGCTTTAATCGATCGTGACTTTCGGCAGTCTGTCAAGTCGGATTACCCAGATTTCTAATTCCTACGGCCATGTCTGATTGAAAATCTTTAGCCAGCTCATTGCTCGAGGTTATGATCTCTTCCAGAGATGGATGTGTCTTCATTCGTGATTTGAGCGACCTTACTTTACAAATTGTCTTCGATGCTTGGTGGGCTTCAATGAATGCAGCTTCGATGCGGCTCATTGCTTGGACCAATTCCAGACATGCGCCTTCGTGGCGATTCTATTTACAATGCAAAATTGAGGAGATCAGCAGCCCTGGCATCAGATGTATTGTTTGTCATCAAGTTCTTTGCCATCCATCAGAACATGGGAACAGCTCAATCGGGAAACACTTGCTGGTAAAAGCTCACATCGCAAAGTCAACCGAATTAACAGAGTCGGAGGTTACAGAATTAACTAGTTCGATGGTTGATGAAACAGCTTTGGTCATCCTGAAGAGGCAAGGAAGTCAAGGAATCACAATAATATGTTCGCAGAGTCAAATCATATTTGACATCCAGGTTGATACATATTGACCGAAATGACAGACACAATGTTCTAAACCGGTAGCTAACGACTTTGAAACCTCTGAATTTCTCCAAATCACGTGTAATCGCTACCTAATGTTAGGATTTGTTTCGGCTCATATTCCATGGAACGCTATATCTAATCTAGAGCTATGACGGTCATACAAGGCATTACGCAATGACCTAGTGCTGCCGTCCGCTATGACTCTTAGCATCATTTTCCGGAGGGAATATGCACTGACTGTGGATGCAATTAAGACACAATTGCTGTCACGTAATAAGGTCACCTTAGCTTTGGATGGCTGGACATCTTTGAACAAACGAGCCATAACATTGGTCATTGCGTACTATATGGATCGATACTGGGCATTGCGAGAAGTTCAACTTGCTTCCGATGAGGTTGATCGCCTATTCTTATCCAGTTTCGAAAGCAATTTGAGGATGATAGGTCAAGGGCCAACATACGGGTGCAAGGCTAGCCGTACATTTGAAGGACGTGCTTGAGCGTGTTGAGCCTACTGACGGCCGTTTGCTTGATATTACAACTGATAATGCTTCCGCAAATTACTCGATGACACGCAAGTTGCAATCAACACTTGAGGCCTCTGCAATCCAGTGGCCTGCTTTGAGGAACGACATACCATGCATGGCGCACGTCATACAGCTGGCTTTAGATGCATTTATGAGCAGTCTAGGTGTAAAACACCGCACCAAGTCTTGGGAAGCCCATGAGAGCGATCAGCATTTGGGAGAGAATGAGAGCAGAGACATCGGGAAGAGTCAAAAACTTCGAAAAGAGGGCAACGCAAGAATCAAAATGGTGTCGGCCATGAAACTTGGCCTAGCCATGATAATTGAGAAAGTGCATATTTCATGATATTTTGGAAGTCCTGAAAATGACCTTCATATAGCAGAGAATGATTGCGATATTGTTTACACTGACACTTGGTCATCAAAATGAGTTCATTCACTGTCAAAAGGCCAAAGTTCGCATCACTGTACTACCAATTATGGGCGAGAAGACACAGTGGAACTCACAACTGGTGTTGCTCGCGTGCACCTACCGATTACGGGAATTGACATGCGAGTGGTTCCACAATACTAAATCCACTGATTACCAGCCACTTTTCCCAACTCAAGTTGAGTGGACCATTGTGAACTATGTCATGGAAGTATTGAGGCCATTTCGATATTGGGCCCTGTGGATGTCAAGAAGGCATACAGTCACATTGCATCACGTTATCAGAGTGGACAACGACATGTTCGATCACCTCGACGGCGTAATGGGAGCTTTGGCCAAGAAGCACACTCCATGGAAAGATGACTTGTTCTTCGCTGAGAAGTTCGCTCGACAGAAGCTGTCAAAATACCATGCTGGAGTGACTCCAACGACGGGCATGCTGCTTATCTCTGCATATATCCTCAATCATGTTCGGAAGTTTCGATTGTTTAGAAACTGGGACAAGGGAATGGATATTATTCCTGAGAACGAGACATACTATACTACCCACTTCCATGAGGCCTTTTTGATGTATGTTGGGAATTAATACTGTGCCAAACATTGACGTGTGCCGGGCAATAAGCAAGAAAGCTTACCGAGCAGCAATCTCATCCCCTCGGCAACGGCTTCAGGATCGTGTCAAACATCATTTGATCCATATGATTTGTCCAGTGACAATGATGAGTACACAACGCCTAACAATATTGCTGAAATGACACCCGGATGAAGTGATCGCGCAACACGACTATTGATCGCCGGCAGGCTGTATTTCAATTCGCCGCCCGAAGTACCAAAGAAATGGGTCCAAATTTATCCAAATCTCAATGATTACCACTCTGACCCAATGGAGATTAGCAGTAAATTTTGGATACCGGACATGGCCGACTGGTGGTGTGAACAGGAGGAAACGCACTCAGAGTACGCCGATCTTGCCAATGTGGTGCGCGACATCTTCTCTATCATACCACATAGTGTCGGAGTGGAGGCCTATTTTTCACTTGGCTGAGATGTTATCGGCTGGAGGCGGTCAAAAACCACAGGCAAGAACCTTCACGAAAAAGTCGTTGTAAGACAGTTTACTCGAGCCAATAACGGGATGTTGGCAGGCGCTGACCCAGAATTCGATACAACGATCACAGAAAACCACCCAGAAATGAGGAAAGAAGTGGAAGAAAGATCATTGAACAGAATGGCCAAGGTTCACTACTTGTTGGAGATGTGGCAGGGCAGCCAAAACCTATGTGCTACCCAGAAGGAATCTCACGCACAAATCAAGCGGATAACCACCATGGGAGACATTTCGGATACGGAAGAGATTGTCAAAGCATTGTGGTTACACTTTCAACATAATGGTGTGGCTGCATTCAAATTGTCAGAATAATCTCCTTTGCCACCACCTTTCTCTGCAAAGGACGTCCCTGGAGGATGAACTCAATTATTAAATGTCCGCCAGATCCGAACAATCAAGGGTCATCCAGTCGAAAGTGATGAGGATAGCGCACCTGACAGCATTCCAGCCACTGAAGATAGGTTTCACTGGAATGGGGACTTAGATAATCCAAATGACAGCGAAGACGATTGCGTGGTGGACTTTGCATCAGATATAGATCGAGGCAATAGCATGAAGGATCCGCAATGCCCAGAGCAGCGGGATGTGAGCACCAGGCCACATGTTCCCGGATTGATTCAGCCTACACCGAAGTCAAAGAGACTGGCTGCATAGGCGTTCATGACGGTCAATGCAATCGAAATGAAGAGGAATACAGGAGTCAAGAGAAAGTAGAACAGTATGCGTCAATGTTTCACCAGCTTCTTTATGTATCTTGACTGGGAGTTTTAGTTAAAGATATATAATTGGCGGATGGTGAGGAGTAGCTTGTGAATACCGGTTGATAAACAGATGTATAGCAGGGGCAACGATCCTTTTGACAAGATAGATGAATTTTGGTCGTGTGAGAGCGAACCGTGCAAGAATGTCATTGAGCTCGGCTTTGCCACAGGGCCAGATCTCAATCTGTGAGAAAGACTACCGAGAAGTTCAAAACATGATCAAAACTATTATCGATGGCAGCAGATGTTAAATGGACAATACATCAAAATGAGCATCAACAAAGCGTCAACGATTTGTGGTTGTGTAAGTACCGTAATTACACAGTGATTTGGTTGCTGTTATGCATAACTGATGTATTGCCTGCTTTTATAGGCCAAAGAGACAGCAACAAGGTCACCGCCCCATTCTGAGAATGAGCGTCAACGGAGCATCAATGAATTGTGGTTCTGTAAGTACGGTAATTACACAGTGAGTTGGTCGCTGTTATGCATAACTGATCTATTGCCAGCTTTGATAGGCAAAAGAGACAGCAACACGGTCACCGCCCCATTCTGAGAAGGAGAATGAACGGAGGGTGAAACATTTGTGGGTATGTACGTACGGTAATTACACAGTGATTTGGTCGCTGTTATGCATAACCGATCTATTGCCAGCTTTCAGGGGCACAAGAGACACCAACACGGTCACCACCGCATTCTGAGAATGAGTGTCAACGGAGCTTCAGCAATTTGTGGTTTTGTACGTACGGTAGTTACACAGTGATTTGGTTGCTGTTATGCATAACCGATGTTGGGGCAGCTTTTATAGACAAAAAGACAGCAACACGGTCACCGCCCCTTTCTGAGAATGAGCATGAACGGAGTGGCGACAATTTGCAGCTTCGCATCTTGGATAGTTTATTTTCCGATTGGTTGCAGATATCCATTTATCAGATATTGGCTGCCATTACTGAGAAAACCCACAGCGACTTGATCGCTGCCGCATGCTGAGAATGAGCGTCATCGGAGCGTCGATGATTGTAAGCTTCGCATCTTGGGTAATTTATTTCCCGATTGGTTGCAGACATCCATTTATCAAATATTGGCAGCCTCTACTGGCAAAAACAACAGCGACATGCTCCCTGCCGCATCCTGATAATGAGTGTCAATGGAGCGTCAACAGTTTTAGTTGTTGCATTTTTGGTAATCAAGCCATCGTGCTGATCATCGTATTCATAAAGGAATTATTGACCGCCCTTCAAGGCAAAAATACAATTTATCAAAGGTGAAACACAGATTCCAAATTAATTGATAATGCAAGCTGCGAAGCATGCAAAAACATATCCTTGGTTGTTGAAAACGTGATTTGGATAAGATAGCATTAACATACTTCAAAATCAAGAGCCATAATTGAATCTATGGATGGACCCGCTGGGCGACCCGCTGACAACCCGCCCAATTCAGACAGGTTGGAAGTTTACCATCGAACCGTACCCGATTTGACAGTGGGGGTTTATCTACAACCTGGACCGCCATTTTGGCAACAGTTTGGGGTGGACCCGGACCCGGACCAGAAGTGACGGTCCGGAACCGTTGCTAACACTACATCCAGACTAAAGACCATGACTCTCAACAGGTCGTGGCACACTGGATAATCCCCATTGCAATTCCCTGGATGTTCAGGAGGTTGTCAGAATCGAACTTGGGAATGGGAAACCACTTGTTCCAATACTGAAGCAGAATGCACACCTTGTTCATCTTGACTGTACTGAGCAAGAGCAAGATCAACTAATGACCCTTGTGGAAAGATACACCTCACAAGGTGCTTCAGGAGCATATATGCTAGCTGGCATGTTTCTCTTTGGAATTGGGAGACACCGACGATCAGAATGACATTTCAGGACAATTGTATAATGAATGGCCACTCGCTACTTGGGTGGATTCCCCAATTTCCTTATGGCTGAGAGACTAATTTCTGCCAATCCTTGTCAATGCACCTGCGGAGTATCCCGAACCTGACAAAGACGAAGCATTACACGCGGAGGTTATGCAACAACCAGAACGATATAACAGCTCCTTGCCTCGTTCACCTCCTCCTCAAATGGCGGTGCTATTTTGTTCTGTGCCAGGCCAAGTTAGTCATTTGAAGGGGTGGTGAACAAAGTTTCTTGCAGATGATTTGGATATGTTCTACATGTATGCGGAAATGGCGAATGTTGAGCACACAGAAACGCAGCTCAGATTCTCAGATTCACCAAATCCCTCTCTGTTCATAACTACACCCAAAGTGGGTGGGAGAGGCCATAATCCCACAGCAGCATACCATGCGGTAATAACTCAGAAGTTCTGGGTATGAAATGAGCAGTGCCAGGCATTTGCCCGGGTTATCCGACTGGGGCAAAACAGAGTTCCACAAACATGGCTATTGAACGCTGGTCCCAGTGGTTATGATAACAGAGTGAGTGATCTCCACCAGCTCTCTGGAGTGGCACAAGTGAGAGTCAGGCATGGCTTGATGAGCTGACCGAACACCATGACGTCGATGATATACTGCATCCTGGAGTGTTGGGAGGCCCATGCTCAGCATATTGTGGAGCACAGAGATGTCATGTCGTCACATGGTGAGGATCCATGATAATTATCAGTGTGGTGTAATCAAGGTACGCCTCATTAAACATTCGACTAATACAATCTCACCAACTGATGCACAATAGTCAAATGGTATGGAGAATAAGGCGTGGGTGTGAAGTCCTGTAGTATTGGTTAGAGTTCGATTCCAATTCATGTTAGTTGATTATAGTGATGAATATGAGACGATGTTAATGATAAACTGATATCTTGCCAACTGAACCATAGCCTCATTTGCATGATCAAATATGTGATGAGAAGCAGGTGCAGTGATTTGATGGTTGACTAAGTCAAATTCCGCAGTGCAATATGTTTCTCTTAGTGAGAATCTGTCGAAGCTGCAGTCACTGCTCATCGTATATTGTCCCTGTGGAATTGTGAAACCTCAATCAGCAAATGGGATTCGAGTTTTCAGGTGTGCCTGAACCTCCAATTATGATTCACATTATTTGTAACATGTCTATTTCAGGGGCACCGTACACTGGAATTGCCAAAGAATTCGGAATATTCACTGAATCAACAATGTTGAATAATGTACAATCGATTGCACAAGAGAATCGCTATCAACTTCTTCACATTCCTGAGACAGATCCAGTACAGTTTATCTCTAATCATCCATGGATGGAAAGACTGTCTAAGCGATATCAAGTTGATCTATAGTATTCTACGACACCCCTACTGTATTCCAGGCGTACGCACAGAATCCAGCCGAATATTTCCTCTGTCTGGAATGCAGTTAAGGCACACCTCAGATCCACTCTCCTGTCGAGGTTGATGGTCTCAGATTTGATGCTGCTTGCTTATTCTATTCAAAGGCCAAATTCAACAACCCACCACTCATTTTTAACACAAGATCCCACTCCAGGCATGCCTCTGAACTGTGTATACCCACTTTGCATTACCCTTGAACAATTCATTTTGCTCCATTCCAAGCATATTTTCTTCCTTCCTGAATGCTTTGAATCTGTGGCTGCCAGCTCACCCAGAGTGTCCATCTTGCAGACAGTGAAGTTTCAGGTGCAGGAGCGGCTCATCCCGCTTGGCCTGAGCTAATATCTAAATCTATGGTTCATCAGTATGTGATGGCCACTGCTGAAATGCCATCACTGTCATGCTCTATATCAGCAAATGTGTTGGAGGATGGTGACCACCACACACTTACCGTGGATGGGGGATAAGTCACCACACTTAACTGGATTTTGACTAAGAAGTTTGTTTGGACCTATATGTTTCCAAGAACCTAAAATAGCTTTGGTTGTTCAAGCTCCATAATCGAGCTGCAGATTGAGAGAGTGAACCTCAACAGACAGCTTCTGCTCAGCAACTCTGCAGATGACCGGCAACTTCCGCTCGCCTGTATACCACACTTCATTGCACTGGCTTACATTCACAACTCTTCTAATGCAGACTTAACTACATTTTGACTAACTTGTATGTTTGGGCCGCCAAAAAACCGTATCTTGAAATTCTTTATGTGAACCAACTTCCATCAAGAGCACTTGAACAGATAGTATCTGAATGGCAATTTGTCCTCAGTGGCTGAATGGGTGACCGGCAAGCTCCTGCCTCAAGTTCGTGAAACATCATAAACAGATGATATCTGATTTCCGCCAACATCCAATCCAAAGTGTGCATGAACAACCAATCATGATTAAAGCCTGCATTAAGAAAAGGCAGTTTCTGAGAGTACAAGTAACTGTCAAAGTAAGGTGAGCCTGCATGCCTAGCCAATCCATTGGATTGAATTCTGCATGCCAATTGAATGCTCGCCACACCTCAATTGGCTGGAACTGCATGCAGGTACTTGTCTTTCCACTGCCAGATGAAGCCTAATGACGCATTCATATCGTATTTATGCACTGCTTTGAACCCAATATTGATCTTAAGTCAACATTGTAGCATTGAGACTCATAACGAGGTTGTGATTAAATGATGCGGTGTTCACAAGATATCATGCGCAATATCTCAATGTGAGTGAGTATTTGTGACCCATTTCATAGCAATCTTGGCATTGATGAGAACTGAGAGCAATTAGATTACCCCCGAATAGTGATCATACCTTTACGATTATTTCTCTATGTTGACTCTCGCCTTTGTAAACCCAAATTCTCCCTTGTCGCTCATACTGACTGCATACATATTGTGAATTCGGCAGACATGGACTGCAGAAACTGAAGTTCTGCACAAGATATTGCTTAATTGACCGCTAACATTGCTGCAGAATCCTAATACAACAAAATATCTTGAAAATAGAGTGTCCATCCAACTTGTATACCATATTCGGAGATCCATATTTATCCACTATCCTGCAACAAACCCAGTTTGAAGCAATTTAACTTCAACTTTTGCCACTCACCAAGGTCCCAACTCCATCCTCCATGCAAATTGTGCAAGATTCTTCGACACACCGACAAATCTGTGCCAAGCGGTCACCACCCATTTGCTCGAACTAGAACCATAATGATCTAGCTTTGGTGGAGTCATATGCAGTTCGGATCATGATCAACCCATTTCTCAGTATTCCATATGTCCAGCCATGAGAGTCAGTTAGTGATACAACCGTGTTAATGTCTTGTGTTCTTCAGGTGCATCTGGTTCAATTCTAGGTATATTGGCATAAACCAACCTCCAAATCTTACATCAATAGTGTACATGGATATGTGTGCTAACATTGGGGAATCGAGGGCATGAAGAAACCATCCAATCGGGTGCACCTGATGCTTCTTAAATGACAACAAAGATCTAGCATCAATAATATAAACATGAACTGCTGACATGTCTTCAGGACTGTTTCCAGGAATGCCTCAGATTGCATCCTCCTTGGCCAAACGACACTTTTTCCAAACACGCCTCAAATTGCATCCTCCTCGGCTGAGTGTTACTTTGTTGCCCTCTTTTCCGGTTATTCTGCTAAAATACTATATTTACCCTTATATACTTCTGTCTACATTCTCCAACTTCACTTCTTCTTCATCGACATCGAACCTACAGCCAGCCAGGTGAGGAATCACTATTCACAGAAGAATCACAATGCCCACCTTGAGAGAGCACTTGAATGTGCATGAAAGAAGACAGCCAATCTTGATTGCCAATCAAATGTTTGAACTTCCAACCCAGCCATTGAGTATAGTGTTGGAGATAGCTAATGTCTATGCCATAAGTCATATGGAGCCGGATGATGACAATACCGATCGGGAGATCATTGAGAACGAAAGTGAATACCCTTCAGAGTCCAAAGTGTCATCTGATACTGAAGAAGACACTTTGGACACCCTGCAGAATGTCCTACATCTAGACCAGGCGCACCGTGATAAGACAATACAAAGTACAAGGAATCCACTGCCAAAGATACGGAGCCGTGGGGATACTGGCATTACACACACTTCACTTCCCCATCTGTGACATCCAGCCAGGGCCATAGCACCACCATTCCTTAAACGCCAAAAGTGAACAATTGACATATTACGCCAGTCTGATGTTGTACCCACCCAGGCACTCCCGCTTCCCAAGACTGGTCGATTCCAGAATGTTCCTCACTAGAAGGCTGGTGGAGATCACAATGTTCCTCAACACCAAAAGGAGAATTTTGAGCCAGTGCAATGGTTTATGGAGGCAATCATATTCACAAAGACTCCTTGGCAAATGATTTCTGATGAGAAGTACTCGATGGTTCAGTACACATGGAATCTAGCCATTGAAGCCCAGGATCGTCAGTGGGCATTAGCAGGTGCTCCTGTTAATACACCATCTGGGTGTCAATTGCCCAGTGGTACATCTCAAAAAATCGATCCGCAAACCGGAGAACCTGTCAGTGATCATTCTGTTTTCTGCTCCTCGATTGGGCATTTGATGATGCTATACCCCAGAGATATCCGTAGTTATAACTGAAGATTGCTACCATTCGAGGGCGCTTGGCACATGAAGCACGACGAACTATTGTCCATAGGTACCGGTTGCATTGTGGATCAGAGACTGAGCTTCAAATCCAAGGTAGGGAGCTCCTGTTCGATGATGCATATCTCTCGAAGGTCATCGATGATACTCAATCATGGTTCTCATGGATGGAAGTGCTTGACTCAATCTACCACAAATGTTAATTCACTGCCAATATCTTGGGGTGACAACTGACCACATCGCAGTTCTTTCAACCTCTCACACCGCAGATGTTAGTGCTTCTGGCCGCAGCTATTCATTTTCCGCTTTCTGAGTATGCCACTGGAAAGAAGATACCTGTTATGTGTTCTCAAGATGAATATCGAGGTAAATTTTGCCCTTCCACAGTAATAGATTGTATTACTGCAGAAGCCACTGCACTCATCAAGTACACATGGTGGGCTGCTTCATACCCCCCCTCCCCGATGGTGCTTCTCTGCAAGAAGTGGTGCACCTCAATCCCGGTTGGCACTCCTCAGCCTGCATTGGCGCTTCGATAGGTGATTCAGTGCTCCATACTGCCTTCCCTGTCGGCTCTTCTCCACCAGGATGGGTGCTCATCAACCCCCTCCTCGACCTCGATCAGAAGCCCCTCTATTCAATTCCAGACTCCTTTCCTCCCTCCCCTTTTGGCGCTGGTTAGCATGGATGGGCTGCTCGGCTGGATAGGCACTCCTCAATCCCCGTCTGCGCTTCTTTGCCTGCCTTTGCTCCCCTCAATTTCATTCCACTCTCCTCCATCACCATCAGCACCCCCCTTGCCCCCTCAGCACTCCACATCAGGCACACTTCCTTTCCTGGTGGCAAACCTCTATTTCCTCCAAATTCCTCCTATTGCCTTTGAAACTCCATTTCGATTTACCGCGAGCTAACCACTCAATAGCAGCATTTCAGATAATGCAAATCGAGCCAAACGTCATTGGAATTCAATCTCACCCACCTGCCTGGCTCGAATCATTTGGAAATACAACGAGCGCCTCCAGCTTCTTTGCACCGCTGATGAATTGTGTATTCCTGCATTTGTCTGCCCTGATGAGATGGCAGGATCAGTCGATGACATTCAATCTATGTTCGATTGATATCATTCAATCGCTTAGTCGGACTATTGTTTTGGTTTCACCTGCTCTCATTTTGAAATCACTCGCCATTGTCTTTCATTCTCCTTACTGTAGCAAGGCAAACAATAGAATGTTGAATGAGATGCTGGGTACTATAATTTGATTTAGAGGTCGGTAATGAAGAATGATCTATGCATTGTACGTGGAATGTATTCCTATCGCTCGTGTACGTCAGGAGAATCTCAGATAACGCCTGGAGTCTTTTGAATGAACATCCATAAGAACCGAGGCATCTCTCAGAGTTAGTTTGCGATTCACACATTGGTTGGGCGACAGTCCCAGGTGCTCTCAAACTGATCACAACCACTCCCATGTTGCTCCTGTACCATTCATCAGAGATCCTTATTACTCCAAAGGCCGGCTGGAATGCCCTCCTATGGTCTGATTCTGTCCTGAAATTGACGCTTCTAAGTTTACACTCCTCCTTCTCCTCTCATACACTCCTGGAGGCTCCCAGTGACTAAAATACATTTTGCTGATGTTATTCACATATGGCTTACTTCAATTATCTTCGCTGGTCTAATTATGTACTTCACATTATCAGTTCTTCCTACAATACTGTAAAACTGTATAATTGTTTGAAGTTGATGGTATTCGACAGGCAATAGTTGTATGAAATTCCACTACATAGGGGGTTATTTGGTATTTCCCTGGGTGAGTACAATCCTATAAACTCTCTATCTAATTCTTTCTACTCCAACATTTACTTGTACAGGTGGTGAATTGTATACAAATCCTGGTCTGCATAAACAATAATGGAAAATGTGCTGTACAATCAATATGTGATAAAATGGTAATAGTAGTAGTACTGGTATTGTGTGAATCCTCTCTGCACGGTAGGCAACAAAATCACTCCAATGTGTATCTCAAAGCAATTTAGAATACTCTTAGGCCAAGTTTCATAAACAAGAGTGTATTATATGAGCAGAAAGTATTGAAGAATGGCTGATGCCAATGTTGTCATAGAGTTGGTAACAGTGTTACTTCAGGTACAGCATAAAAAATTCTTCAAATCTGTTCTTCATCCAAAGTTAGTGTTAGCAAAGGGTCCAGGCAACCTGCCAGCGGTCCAGGTTTGGACTGTGAAAATAGGTTGGTTTGGTTCTAGACTGGGCCTGAAATCCGACCTGCTGCCTCTTGGTGGGCCAAACCCGGACACGTACCCATCAACCTGTGGGTTTTGCCGGCTTTAGCTACACCCGCCGGTCCCAATCTCCGATGCTGCATTTTGGGTTTTTCTATCGCTGGTTGCATTCAGATATCATACTGTTCATTGCAAAATATTGACTAAGGTACGGCATTGTCATTTTCTGATATATTGACAGCCTTTATATAGAAAACAAGTAGAGAGATGCTCCCTACCACATCCTGAAAATGAGTGTCAATGGAGCGTCAACAATTGATGGTCTTGCATCTTGGGTAATCTAAGTGGCGCTTAATCGCACGTATCTATAAACAAGTGGTTGGCCGCCATTATAAGCAAATAAGCAAGTGATTTTTCCGCGATAGCCTCCTGAAAAGTAACAAATTATTTCATTTACAAAGGTGCAACTAAGTGATCATGAGCGTTTTAGACTACAAAAACAGCCAGAACAGCGTATATGGACTTTAACAGCAACAGCGCACTTCGATGAACAATAATCGAAGGTCCAAGATTATTGACACTCCATTGATGCACATTTTCAAGATCTGGCTGGCAGTGTGTCGTGTTCTTTTTTGCCTATAAAGGATGGCAACACTTCCATTATTTGTAATCACTACAAAATGATGTTTTTATTACCCAACTTACCTGACCAAAAATCGTTGACGCTCTTTTGATACTCATTGTCAAGATGGGGCAGGGAGTGTCTCGCTTCCTTTTCTGCCTATAAAGGTTGTCAATGCTGTGGTTATGTATAACCACTACCAAATTACTTCTCAATTACCACACTAACAAGACCTCAAATCGCTGACGCTCTGTTGACGCTCATTTTCCAGAGGGGGCAGTCAGCATGTTGCTTTCTCTTTTGCCTATGAAGGGTGGCAACACTTCCATTATGTGCATTCACAACCAAATTGCTTTTTTATTATGCAACTTACAGGACCCAAAATCATTGATGCTCCTCTGATACTCATTTTCAAGATGGGGCAGGGAGCGTCTTGCTTTCTTTTCTGACTATAGATGTTGTCAATACCGTCGTTATGTATAACCACTACAAAATTACTTCTTTATTCCCAGACTAACAAGACCTCAAATCGTTGACGCTCAGTTGACGCTGATTTTCAAGATGGGGCAGAGAGCATGTTGCTTTCTCTTTTGCCTATGAAGGGTGGTGACACATCCATTATGTGTATTCACTACCAAATCGCGTTTTTATTACCCGACTTACAGGACCAAAAATTGTTGCCGCTCTGTTGACACTTATTTTCAAGATGCGGCAGGGAGCATCTAGCTTTCTTTTTTGCCTATAAAGGTTGTCAATGCTGTCATTAGGTATAACCACTACAAAATTACTTCTTAATTACCAAACTAACAAGACCTAAAATCGTTCACTCTGTGTTGACGCTGATTTTCAAGATTGGGCAGAGAGTCTGTTGCTTTCTGTGTTGCCGTAAAGGGTGGCAACACTTCCATTATGTGTATTCACTACCAAATTGTGTTTTTGTTACCCGACTTACAGGACCAAACATCATTGACACTCCATTGACTCTCATTTTCAAGATGGGCCAGGTAGCGTCTCGCTTTTTTCTTTGCCTGTGCAGGATGGCAACACTTGCAGTATGTGTAATTACTACCAAGTCGCGTTTGTATTACGCTACTTACAGGACCAACACTTATTGATGCTGCGTTGATGCTTATTTTGCCACGGGCATATCCACAATATACTGTCATTTCATTTGGTGGATTATATCATTAATGGTGTTTTGACAGCCTTTCTATTGGCTTCGTGTACTATCTTCTTTATCACTACATTGTTCTTTAATAATACATATAAATAGATCCTTTAAAACATACTATAGAGTCTCTGGTAATTGTAGATAATACTACACCCAAAAATCATGTTCTTTAAGATCCATGGTCATTTCCAGTTACAGTTTCACTTAATAGGCTGCTGTCGTCTGCAAAATGGATGTTACCTTCATTACCATGCAGCAGATAGTGTACTAACCAGTGAATGTTCCTTCAACGGTCCACAAATCTGGAATAACATCTTCATTGTGCTCACTGTCCTCGGCAGATGCATCATGATTGAAACATTGAGCGCTAGGAAGAGGAGTATGTGTATATACATATCCGGCAGGCAGATTTGGCCTATCGGAACTTTGAGCGCCATGATTCCCACTGGGTGGCGCAGGTGGTGTTCCAGGTGTAGGAGGCATGAGTTCTGGTGTTGGCTGTTTGCGTTTGACTTGAGGAGGTGCAGGCGTTGCTTTGAGCCACCAGCATGTCCGTGGATTCTTCGCTGTGTCATTTTGGCATGGAAGGCAGCTGTCAGTATGATTTTCATAATCCATTGCCGGGTGTCGTTCTACCACAGCTGTCACCTTTCTATGCCCAGGATATTCAACATTCCACTTCTTCTCTTCTCGGACTTCTGTGCGAGGTTTCTTGATCAGTTGTTGGGTTTCCTCCATCGCAGCGCGCGAAAACCCTCCTTTGGCCATTTTTGCCATATTTAAGGCAAGGTGCATGTCTGACTGTTCTAGCTGTACCCAACTTCCTTGACTTGCCATTGTAGCAGACATGTTGAAAACCTACAAGAAATTAGTTGCGTCTAGAAGTGAGAATCGGCAATTACCTCTACCACATACGCTCCCTGAGCCTCCTTCAAGGTGTTTGGAGCCTTTTTCGTCCATTCTTGAGGACGCTTATCCCGCAATTCATGCTCAAAAATTCCCAAGCTGGCAACATCGTGATGTTGAATTTCCCGGACTGTACGGACAAAGGCATTCATTGACCATGGGGCTTTCCCATCACAGCCAGCAATATATTGGTCACGTTGCTCTCTCCGTATACCCACTGTCTATTATGCTCTCAATTTCCGGCCGTGTACCATGTTATGGACGTACTCACATTTGATTTCATGCTGCATCTTGAGCGTGCTACTTCCGGTTTAACGGACGGTGTTTGAATGTCGTCCTCGGTCATATTGTCAGTGGCTACATCGGCAGCTACGGGCTGGACAAACCAGAGTCTGCGTTGTTGCTGTTTCCCGTTAAGTGATGCATTGGATGAAGCGCCAGTTGTTCTGCTCGATTCGGATCCGCTCTCACCTGTCTCAGGTGTTAGGGTAGCCATGAATGTCTGGTGTGGAAAACGAGAGGAAGATGATAACCAAAAGACGTGGGAACTTCTGAGGAATATATAGTTAGCTTCAAGTCAAAATGGACTGAGCGACTGCCAACTTGGACATTCTACTTATGATGAATCCTCCTGCAAATAGCTGCAGGTTGCAGGGGTTCCTAACAGTCCCACGATTTGCAGAGAGTCAGTCCGATGTTGTATATTTGTTTGCAGGGATAAATTGAAGTGTACCACAGCCGGAATCTGATCAAGGTTACATATAAACAGGTCATTCTTCGACGGAAAGGACGTCTGGTGATGTTTGTCTCAAGAAATCACCAGGATTTTACATGAAACCGATGCTTGAAATCGAGTTATCTTGTACGGTTATCATGACTATTCCCAATTTAGTAACAGTCAAAACACAGAATTTGCTTTGTTCCAGTTGATCAAGCGTACCAACCTTAACATAAAAGATGCAGCTCGCCTCCATATGGTTCATATCTGGCAACATCCAACATCTCTCCCAATAACAGTCAACACCCAATACAATGGTCAATACTCCAAAAAACACCCTTTCGCCTCTCCCGGCAGGCAAATATGGCAAATCGACAAAGCAGTCCACACGATGACGTCATCATGTGAATGAAGGGAAGAGTGGCATCGATGCAGAAAGGGTCTGCACCCATGGAGCATTGCTTAGCTTCCGATCCGAAAAGAAGCTAGTGGTGGAGAATACACAAGAAACGCACTATTTGAGCAATGAATAGAATGAGCAATGGATAGAAGATTATGTGGAGAGAGAGACCGCGGTGGCAAGAAAGCGAGTTGAAGATGCAGAGACAGTGAGTAAGCAGAAGCAACAAGATATGAGCAATGTTGAAAAGGCAGGATTGACCACCAGACAGCCTGAAAAGACATTGGAAGAGAAGCTGAATGCTATCAGAGACAGTTTGAGCGATCTTGCTAGTTCCGATGATGAGGAGGACACGGAAGATGAGGAAGATGATGACGATACAGAGCAGGGCAAGCTGAGCAAAGATGACAAACCCAGCTGGGTGATGGGCACACTCTCCAAAGCAGTACCACGCCACGTGGAGAGGTTTTGGCAGATGCAGATGAAGCTTGACAAATTCATCCAACCGGGATGGGGGGATGCGGCCCACTACTCCCGCGCAAGTGCTAAGAAGTACGGAACAACCTAATTACAGGTTCCAGTAGTCGTTAAGTCCCAAACAGATCAAGTTGCAGCGGCACCTCCCCTGGCAGCATTTGGAGAGCTTATAGAGTCTCTTGATATGGTCCTCGGAAGATTGCAAATGCCGCAAGGTACTTCGCTCCCAGCAAGTAGCCCTATGGGACTAGGTTCAGGGAGATGACAGTCGCCTGACTGCGTATCTTCTCTCCCACACGGCGCTGCATCTGATTCATTGCAGATCAGTATGCGATGCTCGTTGAACCTGTAAGATTTTACCCCTGCATATTGCCTCCCAAGCTAATGACCATATAGAAATCGGAATGGGACAAAGAAATGGTGACAGCACCTGGGTCAGCGGAGGAATAGATAGGAAAATTGAAATTTTTGACGGTGTATAGATGTGAAAAGCAATTTGTGTTCATATTTTGCTCCATGTCAGCTATGTCTTGATTTCAGTGACCAAATTGTGAGACATGATAATTCATTTGTGCATGTGCAAGAGTCGTACGCACCATTCGAATGTAGTCAACTCCAAATCACGCCATTAGACGACCAATAAGCCAATTATCATCTTCCCTGTTACCGTTGAGTGCGAAAGCTAAATCTAAAATAGTGACAAAATTTACCAACAACTTTGAGGTATGTGATGTCATACAAGTCATGGAAGGAGCGGTCAAAGCGCAATACAAACCTGTATGCATGGCAACCATCATGCTGCATTCATACATGCATTCAACTGCATAACTCTGTGCTTAGCCCTGGTCCTCATGTTCGAGACATTGAAAATTGGTTATGGTAAGACATGGAAATCGAGGAGAAGGAGCTGGATTATGAATGGTGGGACAGTCAGGCGATATAAATTAGAAATTTGTCACTGGATCAGCATGCCGCAAATTGCCGGCCGAAAGCGCTTGAACGTAATAAGGCTACGTCATTTTTCCCTCCTATCAGGTATGTAGTAGTGAATCCGATAGTGAGGGGCAACAACGCATCTGGATGCAAATAATAATACACAGAAAGGATATATTGGTTGTCAATAATGAAAATATACATTTGGACTACAATTGTTGAGCTTCCGATGACTGTTAGACTGTGTGTAATGTGAGCGTCAACAGAGCATCAATGATTCATAGACTTTCACTTTCGGCAATTAAACGGCTGCACCGTCACATCCTGACAAAGTGAATGCATTGAAAATTTTTGTACTTAAATGGTCAAGTTGAATGCTCAATACCACACTCTAGAAATGAGCGTCAACGTAGCGTCAACGATTGCTCGGCTTGCATCTTGCATAATCCCAATGCTGGGCAATAACTCTCTCTTATAATCAGAGTATTGGTCGCCTTTCTAGGCAAATCTGCTAGGAATGACATGGCTAATATGTTCTAAAAATGAGCGTCAACGGAGAGTGAACTAGGTTGAGTCTGTATCCTTCGGCAATCAAAATGTGGCATAGTTGAGGCAATGAACAGTGTGTCTTTTGGTTGTCATTATACGCCAAACAGAAAGCAACACGCTAGTAACCCCATTCTAGAAATGAGCATCAACGGAGTGTCAACAATTTGAGGTCATGCATTTTAGGCAATGGTAGGGCTGTACAATGATATTTGCCCAAATTCGATGTATCGGCAACCTGTTAACGCCAAAATGCCAGCCACGACGTTACCAATATCTTTTAAATGTGAGCGTCCATGGAGCATGAACGATCTTTGGGCTTGCATCTTGCATAATCCAATGGCTGTGCAACGACACTTACCCATATTCTATGTATCAGCCGCCTTTTAACCGAAACAATCTAGCAAAGTGATCGTGACTATCTCCTACAATTGAGCGTCAATGGAGCATCAACAATCTTTGGTCTTGCATCTTGCATAATCCAACGGCTGTCCAACGACACTTACCCATATTCCATGTATCGGCCCCCTTTCAACCAACAAATGTGTCACTGGGGTTCTTAATCTCAATAATCAATACAACATTTATTGAATTAAGTACAGCCACCTATCTACGAAACTCTGTCCTTCCTCATCTTATCCTAAGACTCAACCTCTTGCACCTGTATTGCCACAGTGACCAGTCCAAACAGATACCAAAGTCCATCGCCTCGGTAGATATGAATTACTCCTTGCGGTCGAATACCCACTCCTCGGACAATCCCTCCAATGGAGGTGCACCGGTATTCAAATACCACAGCACCAGGTAATCGATATTCTCAAGTTCGATATAACGTAAAACCACTTGGTACATGTGGGTTGAACCATGCTCTTCCAAACTGAAGAGATTATTGCCGAAACTCTCGACAACTTGTTGCAGTGCGGACTCGGATTGTGTCAACCTGTGTAGAGGCATATAATGCGTAATCACGAAGGTGGATAAGAATAGAAGAAGTAATTATGAATAATTTAATTGATGGAATTGTTAGTAATATTTTGAGATTGTCTTCAGTGTTCTGAATGTTGACTGTGGATTGCTCATTGAGCTTGTTCTTCTCATTGCCGGAACAATACCATCTCTTTATAGTTGTCTTCGAAGGTTTGTACACCCATACTTCGATGCGATGACTACAGTGCTTCATGAAAGCGGTATCGCGGTCTCTTCATGCAACAAACCATGCGCCTGGTGATAAAGTGCCACGCATCCCCATACGGTATCATGTTCATGCAATGTGGTTTCAAAGCATCATGCTCCTGATATGAATCAGGCCATCCATCGCATGATATCATGTCAGACAGTGCGTCAGATGAAACTTGAACTTAGACATCTTACTACCAATTTGCGACAGTAGTTGGAACGTCTGCCAACAATTTGTTGGCAGCGCTTATAGCGAATTAATGCTTCACCCTAAAGGCTATTTGGCTTGCATCATTGATTTAATCGGCGACCAACCGATACTATGCGTACAAAGAACTTGACGCGTCAGCTCGTATCGAATATGTGTCTGACGTTGCAATGCATACTAACTCAAACCGATGAGTACGGTTGCTTCAGGCCTCTTATCTTCAGCCAATGTCATAATTCCATCAGTCACGCCATGCTGAGGCCGAGAACATTCTCTTTGGCCGGAGAGTCCCCTGGTAGTGCTTATCTCCTGAGGCAATAAGCCAGAGGTCCCATGTACTCGCATTGTGGCTATCGACTGCTGAGTTTGTGTGTCGGAGTAATCTCCAGTCCAATCAAACAATCCTGCTAGTATCTAGAATATGAACGTGGTTGAAGGCAATGCGCTCGGCAGATGTAGTATCTTTCGATCTGGCAGCATTGTTGCGTCATCAACTAAAGACTACCATAGTATGTGTCGTTTCAATGAATTCACTAAGCAAAGATACTTGCTTATTCAATCGCCGCGCGACTTCTATGTATCCCCGCTACATGACATAAGACTGGCTTGCTTGCAACGTCATGAATAGGTGTCATGTATGTCATGTGACTAGACCTGGAGTAACTCTGTGACATGTATTCATATAACTATTGCAAGTACCATTATTGCTGTTAAATGAAAACCATTAACATCACCCACTTCTCTAGAACCGGTGACCACAACGGTGCTCCGTCATAGCATGTAGACACACAAAAGATACCACTCAACGTACCAAAGCAGTAACATATAAAATAATAAAATAATCAAAATAAAATCATTTTTTCTTTCTTTTCATATACCGGCCATCTGTTTCGATTGTAGGGTTCTTACCATAATAATTGTCCAACATATCCAATGAACTTTCCGTTACATTTTCATTTGTTCCCCACGTATATTCATCATGAGAGAACCCTTCCCATTTCACTAAGTATAGGTGCAGCTTCGCATCATCGTGTGACGGACCGCTGGCAACCATCGATTCCATCTTCCAACCTGCATTGTCAGCGTCCATCTGGATAACCTGTTTCTTTGTATCGGACCTTCGATACCATTCCAACAAAGCTATAGTGAAAGTCGGATGTATTTTCCATGAATCCGGTAGCTTTATATTTCAATATCTTCCATTCTTTCTGGTCGACAAAACTTTGAAAGGTCCATACATCTTATCTTCCAACATCTTGCAGCGGCGTTTTTCTTGAATAATGTTTCCATGTATCATAACGAAATCTCCTCGTTTAAACAGTTCAATATCCTTTCTTTTCTTATCGTAATATTGTATTATGGCTTCAATAGAGACTGCTAATTGTTCCGATGATTTCTGATGTACTGTATTGATCTAATGCCCATACAGTTCTGATGTTGGATTGCGAAACTGCACCTCGGTTGGCCAATTTTTCCTGGGGTCCAAATCATAATTGGCATTAAATGGCCAAATCTCTGTTGCTGAGTGTTTTGACATATTATAAGTGTATTCCGCCATTGCTAACATGGTTGCCCAATCATTCTGTTTGTAATTGCAATGCAATCAGAGATAACTTTCTATGACTTGGTTGATGCACTCGGTTTGTCCGTCCGATTCTGGATCAAAAGTGGTGCTCATACTTTCATTAATTCCAAGGTATTTGTACAAATCAGTAAAGTACTAACCAGTGAAAGTACCATCTCTATCGGATACAACATTCTTCGGAAATCCATGGTAGTTCCAGACATTTTCCAAATATGCCATAGCTACCGTCGGAGGATCCTGTTTCTTCATCAGAATAAAATGAGGCATGTTCGTAACTCGATCTACTACTACTGATATCATAGTAGCTTCTTTGGACTCCGGCAGCATGTTTTTAAAATCTGTTCCAATATGCGCCCATGGTGTGCAAGCCATTTCAAATAGATGAAGTAACCCATGCTTAGCATGTCAAGGGCATTTTGATCTTTGACAATTATCACACTCCTTGCAATATTTCCATAAATCCATTTCCATCTTTCGCCAGTAGAAAATTCTTGCAATTATCAGCATTGTTCTTTCTCGTCCAAAATGCACAGCAAATTTTGAATCATGTTCCGATTTCATTATCCTTTGACGCATTTCTTTTGGCGCATATACTCTATTCTTCCAAAATAGAATATCATCTTTCAGTTCATAATAGTTATCGACAATATCCCCCGAACATAGATTTTTGCAACTGGACTTATTCTCTTCGTCCAACATTGCTATTTCCTTAGTTCTCTCTGTTGCCTCTGGTAATAATTGATTGCTATCCGATGCTTCTATATTTCTTGATTCGTATTCTTCATCATCAATCTGCATTGCTCCAACCTCTCGCCATTGTTCTTTTCTCAACAGCGTTTTCTTTCCTGTTGCTGTATACACCCTTCATTAGAGGTGAACGCCGGGCACCTCGATAATATATCTGCTTTCTGATTTGCAGAACCTTTCCGGTAATATAGATCGAAATTCAAGCTAGCACGATCCTCTGCCCATCTTGCTTGTCTCCCATTCAAGGATACTGCAGTCTTAGAGTAGGTCAAATTTTGATGATGTGAGTATACTATTGTTCTATGTTCCGCTCCGTGTGAAAAATATCTCCATTTTTTAAGAGAAAATACTACCGGTAGCATTTCCTTATCGAAAACATCGTAGTTAAGTTCTGCTGGAGATAACTTCCTTGAAATGAAGCTTACAGGATGTACCTTTCCATCTTCGAATTTTTGTGACAGGATTCCAGCATTTGCAAAATCCGAGCCATCTGTTTCGACCAGAGCTGGTCAATCTGGATCATAATGTCGTAAGATAGGTGTTTTTCCGGAAGTAAAACGAATTGTAATCTTTGAAAATGCTGCTTCTTGCACTTCTGTACATAAAATGCCTTTATCTATACCTTGCAACAAATCGGTAATGGGAGATACTATTGCTGCGTATTCTGCTACAAATCGATAATAAAAATTTCATAGTCCTTACAACTGTTGGACTTTCTTTTCATTTGTAGGTCCAGGCCAATCGACTATTGCCTTAGATTTTTCGGGATCCATGCTAAGGCCAACACCGCTGACAATGAATCCTAAGAAGGGGACTTCTTTCGCATCGAAAATGCATTTATTGATGTCAACACACATATTATTCTCCAGAAGCAACTGGAAGACTGTTCCAACTTGCTGATAATGTTTATCGATGGATACTTTTGTAGCTGTCAAAATATCATCAATATAAGCTACTACTACCATTCCTCCATCTTTGTCAATTTCTTCCTTGGTATTGTTCGGTAATTCCATTCCGAGTAATGGTTGAAGAATTCGATTTATTTCTCCTTGGAATGCAGCGGGTGCATTCATAAGTCCAAAAAGTATTACCATATACTCATACGGACCAAACCTGGTCATAAATGCAGCAAATTTCTCGTGCCCTAATGCCATCCCAATTGAATGCAATCCGGCCTTCATATCAATTTGTGTTATGAAATCGGAATGTCTCATTTTCCGAGATACTTCGTTCATAATTGGTATTGGTGTTCAATCTTTCTTTGTATGATCGTTAAGATGTCAGTAATCGACACACAATCTTAAACCTTTCCCATCTGATTTTGGAACGAATAAAATATGACTTCCGACCGAACTACTTCACGGTCTTATCTTTTTCTCCCTAACCATCTTGTCTAGCCATTCAACCAGTAATTATTCTTCTTCCTGTGATAATTGATAAATTAGACCCATGCGAGGTTTATCTTGCGCGGTTGTGAATTTCATCTTATGATCGCAACCTCGATTATCTCGTAGCTTTTCCGCATGTTCTGGATCAAAAAGTAATAAATACTCATGATAGCACTTTGGTAACCGTTCCAGCATGGTAGACGAATTTTGGACTAACGCTCTATTATGAATCGCATTCTTATCCAAAGCAACTTGTTCATCATAAGTAATTGAATATTCTGGATGTATCTTCCCATGTCCATAGCACTCAGCAGAGCAATGCGGAAAGTGTAAATGGGAAGTTGTCGTTCCTTGAGCTGTATGTTTCTCGAGACACCATGCAGGTTTTAGACAATCATAATCCTGAGACGTTTCCATAACTTCAAATGCATGATTATTATCATCATAAGACATATGATTGCCAAATGATAAACCCAAACAAATCGTAAATAGACCTTAGGTATTGATTTCTCGTCCAGTAACATCGGCAGATTTTACCCTTTTGGTTTACATTATTACTGGTATTTCAAAAGCCTTTGCTGCATCAGGAGAAATCACAAACAACGTGCTTCTTGAATTCAGCATACATTGTAATGGAAAATATTGATTATCGAAGTCCACAAAGACTCGATATATAGGTCGCATTCCTATCTATGTTGCTGATATCTTTCTAACCTTGTTACCCTCATGGTAAGGTTCATAGAAGACATAATCCGGAGAAGTAGTTGATTTATTGACCAAATGTCTGCTGTTCAGTTGCATCTCCTTGCGTCATTGCTATCCTTTCGACAATAGCACGGCCACAACGGGTCGAATATGAAACAGGTTTGAACATGTCCAATATAGTACGGTAATGTATGTTGTGGTTGTATTTCCTCACTGACCAGCAGTTTCGGCTTTCCAGCCATCCTCAGAGGAAAATATAATAACAAAGGAAAAAGAGTCTTCCAACAAAGTTGGTGTGTTAAAACATCAATTTTCGACTTGTAAGCTTAATGTGGCTTTTTCACTATCGCTATCCGACTCCCACCAATTCCTTTCCAGTCATTATTCAGGTTCATTCATTTCCTCATTATTCTAATCTTTTTAAAGATCCTCTTCATCCTCCTCCTGTTCTTGACTCTCCTTTTCATCATCCAAATCAAATTTCTCATCCGAGCCTTCTCCCGCATCTGTCATATACAGACCTATGTCGGATTCTTGCTGATCATCAGCTCCAACCTTGAGCTTTTGATATTCCTTTGCTTTTTGGAAAGGAGCTGTTTCTTTGTCCTTCCTAATCCAACGGAAACAATCCATGGTTCTATGCGATCATTTACGGTCCGCAGGCCAAGCACACCTTTCACATTCGCCTGCTGACTTACTCCTGTCGAGTTCAGATTTGTCTATGCCTTCTGTTTGTTCTGCATAAGTTTTACCCATTTTCTTCATTTTGAAGTTTTTATCCTGAAACCTACCCTTTTTCTAGAAATGTTTTTTGAACATAGTCCGCTATTCGAATCATTCTTTATATTGTGGTTTTTCGTTTTGGGTTTCCGTAACGGATTTCCTGAGGATTAAATTCTTTTTGGCCACGTCCCATTTTGCAGCCGTTCTTCCGGCTTTAGTAATAGTGTGTATGATGTTGTTATCAGATCTTCCGGTTAGATCAACCATATGCATTTGTTCCAGAAATTTCTTCGGTAATCAGTCGAGAATAAGTTTCTTCAACACTTCTCCAGATACTTGAGCGTCATTATTATGTGTTTGGATTTGATTAAGCATATCTCAAATGCATCCGTCATATCTAACTTTGTCCAAATTGGCGTAAGCTTCATCTTTAGCTTCTATATCCTTAAAACGAAGCTTTAAAGCCTGTGTATATCCTGTCATCAAGTTCGGATAAATACCATTCAATGTTCCTTTTAGCCACTGAATAGGCCATGGAGCGGCATACCTATCCATTAAGGATCCAATCCAATCAATAGTTCGCTCATCTTTTGGAAATGTTTCTGGTTGGTCTTGTTTATATACTTGGACCCAAACCCACCAGGTATCAAAATCTTCTCCTGGTTTTCCTCCGAACTTCTTTAGTTCCTTAATTGTAACTGGCTTTGCATATTGAAGTTCCTGAATCCTTCAATGCCTTCCGCTTATTCTTGGATTCCTATTCCCATCGTCTGATGGTTGGCGTGATCCTGGGGGCGGAGGATCTCCAGCATTACGGTTTCCTCCTCTGGTATTACCGTTTTCTTCTCCAGCTGCTCTGGCTGCACCTCCGGCTGCCCCAACACTATCTCCGGCATTACTTCCAGCACCTCCTCTCATTCTTCCTAACCAAGTGGACGCACTATCAATATCTCTTAAACTGGATACTGATGATTCTCTATCAAAGTATCCCCTTCTTTCTGGATGTATTCCTGAAGGTCCTGCCTTACAAACAGAGTTACTCGTGGTACTTCTGGAACTTTCTGCCTGAAATTACACCTGGAAGATTCAGACACTTTATATTCTTCCATTGACATAGTTAGTCCCGTATTGACTTCCTGGACTCGCATGGTTTGTTCTTCCAAAAATATGGCATGGTCTCATAATTCCTTCTTTGTTGGAACATTCTTCAAGGATTTCGTAATACTAGATACAATCTGATTCACAGAATCGAATTTTCCTCTTAATTCCATCATTTCTTCTTGTATTTGCTTATTCGTATTCTGATGTGCCAAGAGCTGAATGGAATTACCACTACTTCTTTTACTCATGGCCTCCATCTCGGATTTCATTCCTTGAAACAAACTAGTGCGTTCTTCCACAATTTGATTATCTTGGGATTGTACAATGTGAATCCCAGATCGTAATTCTTTTAGCACAGCTTGTTACTTCTCTCGCGGGGAGGATACGTCTGATACCTCTGAATCGATTCTCTGTCGTTCAATTTGTATTCTGGTTTCGAGAATTTGGATATTAGTTTTGACGGATTCGAAATCGTCCTCAATGATATCTTTCTTCTCATTGCATGCCTGAATAACATACATGAATTGCTGCGTGAGTTCCGACAACTGAGTTTGCACTAAGTTGGTATTTGCTTCCGTCATTTGAATTTCCGCTTGTCCTTCTTGTGCTTCCTTGGGTTCTACCTGTGACTTTAGAAGCATGTACTCTCTTCGAGCTTCTTCTAACCGGTTCTGATACTGCTGAACCCATATTGGCACTTCCCGAGGGGCAGGGGACTTGGGTTTCTCTATCCACGAGCTGACTGGCAATGGTGCTTTGCTCGAGTACCTCAATCCCCTACGTGGGATGAACCTGATTAAACACATTCCCGTCATGGGGTGACCTGTAAAAAGATGATGAGTGGTACAACAGAGGTGTCGGTACTGCCATGTCCATAGTAGATGCTTCCCGATTTGGACAACCTAGTGTCGGACAATGTTTGACGCAATATCTTCCCAACACGTAGGGATTTCTATTTGCAACTCTGCCTATATGTTTATAATTATAACACTCTGATAAAATGTCGTAGCGTTGACAGTATACAGCTGGACTAATAATTTCAATGTGATATAATTGACAATGTGCACAGAAACAATTCTGTCTTCTGCAATGCTTTAGACAAGTCCTTTGTCCTAAATAAATGCAGCAAAAATGTTCCTCACAATCCTTACACTCAGAACTCCTGTAGAACAGTTGTTTGAGGTCATGGTGTAAGAATAATATAGAGATGCCGATCATTTGGTAGTCGATACAGGTATGCTCCTGTATTATAGAATATTCGATATATCAGTAACTGTTCCTCAGTCAGAAATCCTTGTCTTCAGATACAGCGTAGAGTAATCCAAATATTATACTGTTACGGGGGGTTCTTGATCCCAAAAATTAATACAACATTAATTGAATCAAGTACAGCTGCATATCTAAGAAACTCTTTCTTTACGCGTCTTATCCTAAGACTCAACCTCTTGCACCTGTGTTCCAAGAGTGACCAATCTAAACCGATACCAGACTCCGTCGCCTCGGTAGTTATAAATAACTCCTTGCCGTCGAATAGCCACACCTTGGAATATTCCTCGAATGGATGAGCGCCGGGATTCATATACCTCAGCACCAGGTGATGTATAATCCAAAGTCGGCGAAAACGTGAAACCACTCGGTAGGTGTCGGTTCAACAATGCTCTTCCAAACTGAAGAGATTATTGCCGAAACTCTCGACAACTTGTTTCAGTGCGTACTCGGATTGTGTCAACCTGCGTCCAGGCATATACTGCGTAATCACGAGGGTGGATAAGAATAGTAGAACTAATTATGAATAATATAATAGATAGAATTCTTAATAACATTGTAAGATCGTCTTCGGTGTTCTGAATGTTGAGTGTGGCTTGCTGCCTGAGGTTTTTCTTCTCATTGCCGGAACAATACCATCTCTTCATGGTCGTCTTCGAGGGTCTGTACACCCATACTTCGACGCTGTGACTACAGTGCTTCATGATAGCATTATCGTGGTCGCGTCACGCAACAAAGCATGCGACCGTAGATAATCTGCCACGTATCCCCATAGGTCATCGTGTTCATGCAATGTGGTTTCAAGGCATTATGCTCCTGATACGAATCAGGCCATCCATCGCATGATATCATATCAGACAGTGCGTCAGACGAAACTTGAACTTAAACATCTTACTACCCGTTTGCGACAGTAGTTGGAACGTCTGCCAACAATCTGTTCCCAGCGCTTAGCGCAAATTAATGCCTCACCCTCAAGGCTATCCGGTTTGTGTCATAGATTTGTTTGGCAACCAACGGATACTGTGCCAACGTAGAACTTGACACATCAGCTAATATCGAATACGAGTCTGACATTGCAATGCATACTGACTCAAACCAATGAGTCGGGTTGCATCAGGCCTCTTATCTTGAGCCAACGTCATAATTCCCTCAGTCACGCCATGCTGAGGCCCAGAACATTCACTTTGGCCGGAGCGTACTCTGGTAGTTCTGATTGCCTGACGTACTGAGCCAGAGGTCCCGCGCACTCGCATTTTGGCGATCGACTGCTGTGTTTGTGTGTCGGAGTGATCTCCAGCCCAATCGAAATATCCCTCCACTATCTACGATATGAACGTGGTCCAAAGCAATGTGCTCGGCAGATGAAGTATCTTTCGATTTGGCAGCATTGTTGCGTGATCAAATAAAGACTACCATAGTAGGTGTCGTTTCAATGAATTCGCTAAGCAACGATACGTACTTATTCAATCGATACGCGACTCGTATGTATCCCCGCTACATGACATAAGACTGGCTTGCTTGCAACGTCATGAATCGGTGTTATGATTCTCACGTGACTATACCTGGAGTAACTCCGTGACATGTATCCATGTAACTATTCCAAGTACCATTATCGCTGGAAAAGGAAAACCCTTAACATAATGCTAGCGAAGACATCGTAACAATCTCCTAAAAATGGGCGTCAATACAGTGTCAATGATTCTTGGTCTTGCATCTTGCAAAATCCAAGGGCTGTGCAATGATATTTATCCATAATCAATGTATTGGCCACCTTTGGAGGGAAAAATGCTAATCCCGGAATCTCAAACATCTCAGAAAAATTTGCGTCAATGGAGTGTCAACAATTTTTGGACTTGCATCTTGCATACTCAAAGGGCTGTGTGTCAGCTTTAATCTGTAATAGACGTATTGGCCGCTTTTATAGGCAACAATGCTACTGACAATATTGCTTCTGCCTCCCAAATATGAGCTTCAACAGAGCGTCATCAGTTTTCGTGCTGGAGCAGTAACCTACACAGCAATGAAGTTCATTGCGTTGTACCTGAACTGAATTTTTAACGGTCAGTCTTTTCAATACGTCCTTGTATACAACTTCACAACTATGCATGCAATGTCTCACAGGGCTTACTATTTCGTTACTTGTAGCTCTAGAGTGAATATTTAAAAACCTGCGTTCATCTGAACAATACCGTACCAATTGACAGCTTTTCGAAGGCAATTACGCAGCTGTCAAATTCACACTGGCATGTCGGATTCACAATCTTTAAATACCTCTTTGCTAGAGGTAATGATATCTTCCCAGAATAATTGTGTCTTTATTCGTGATTTGAACGACCTTACATTACAAATCATATTCGATTCTTGGTGCGCTTCTCTGAATGTGGGCTCCAAGCGTTCCATTGCTTGGACGAATTCAAGACATGCCCCTTCATGGCGGTTCTATTTGCAATGAGGAATTGTGGAGACCAGCGGCCCTGGCATCATAGGTATTCTTTGTCATCAGGTTCTTCGCCATCCATCAGAACATGGGACCAACTCAATGGGCAAACACTTGCTGCCAAAAGCACACATGTTGAGGTTGAACGAATTCACAAAGCCGGAGGTGAATGAATTGACTAGTTCGACGATCGATGAAGCAGCACTGGCCATTCTTACGAGGCAAGGAAGACGTGGGACTACAATAGTAAGTTCGCAAACAAAATTCATTGTCGACATTGACTTTTGAGCTATATTGACTGTGTTAACAGACAAAACGCTCCAAACTGGCAGCTATGGACTTTGTAACTGCTGGATTTCACCAAGACACTTGATATCGCTACCTCATGCTAGGATTCGTTTCGGCTCATATTCCATTGACACCTACAGTACATCAGCACAATCTAAATTGGTCCGGAGGCCGCATGCAAACCTCCCAGACACTCCGGTCAACTTCACCATTGCATCTAAGTATTTCCAGATGGTCCCAGGCCCCCCTGGAGCTAAGCAAAGTGCTCTCAGACTCTGCAAGTTCATTCTCACGTGTTCCTGAAAGCACCGGCAGTTATGGAGATGCATTCAGGATACTACAAGATTTGACTTATAGAATAGTCAAATTTTGGCGGAGCTGGGACCTCAGCGCGGGTCTGCGGGAGACATCGAGAGCAGCTTAGACCACGGCGGAAACCACTGCGGAGACCACTGCGGAGACCACTGCAGAGACCACTGCGGAGACCACTCCGGAGACCACTGCGGAGACCACTGCGGAGACCACTGTGGAGACCACTGAGGAGACCTCAGCGGAGACCACAGCGGAGACCACTGTGGAGACCACTGCGGAGACCACTGCAGGGACCACTGCAGAGACCACTGCAGAGACCACTGCGGAGACCACTGCGGAGACCACTGTGGAGACTGCTGCTGGGACTGCTGTGGAAGCTCTGCGGGAGACTTGGTGCCGTATTGTCGCAGCATTGGTCTTCAGGGTTCCATAACCACAAGGCCTTTTGTCTATCATAATCGTCTTTGTTACAGTCACAGATTCGCTACATGATAATATGACATGCATTATTTAGGTCTCTCTCTATATATACATATGATCAATCTGGCCGCAGATGGCAGTCGAGCATAATTGGCGGAGCACCTGGAGACGCCCATTGATGGAACTTAGAGATGCACCACTTGCAGGGCGTTGTCGTGAAACGACGGAGCTGGAAGGCAGAGAGCCTGCCATCAACACTCCACCGCACCTCTAATGACATCCAAACGGAATCCATGAGAAAAAGCAGTTCTGGCACAAGGGGCGTAGGAAGAGGGTGAGAAGATATGATACTACCCTGCCGTGAGAATCCACACAATTGTGTGGATCCCCCAAAATCTCGGAAAGAGCTAGGGAGACCAAAAGTTGGGAAAGATAAAGTGTGTATTCTCATTACACGATGAGATGAGATGAAAATGAGATGATGACTGTGTACCCCGGAATCTCCCGAATATACACTCCCCGTCGTTCAGTCCACCTCCATTACCCCTGTATCTCCGTACTCCCGCAGTCGCTGCTGAAAGATGTACTTTGCGGCCGTGATTGAGCGAGTTTGGAGATGCACTTGGAGGCCGAGATCAAGTTCAACTCAGAGATCCATTTGGAGGGCATGTTCGAGTAAACTTAGAGATGCACACCAAGGCCAGGATCGACCGAGTTTGGAGATGCACTTAGAAACCATGATTATGCGAACTTGGAGGCCATAACCTGGGGAGTGTGCATATATACTTGGACCCCATCATCGAATGAACTCCGAGATGCACTTGGAGGCCGAGAGCTAGTCACACAGAGATGCACTTGGAGGCCGTAATCGAGCGAGTTTGGAGATAGACTTGGAGTTGGTAATTGAACGACCTTGGAGATGCACTCCAAGGCCGTGTTCAAGGCAGTTTGGAGATGCACTTAGAGGCCATGATCGAGCGAGATTAGAGGAGTACTTGGAGGCGGCCAATCTGGAGGCGGTAGATTGGGAGGGAGGGGAGAGGGAAGCTGAGACTATACATTGGTTATCTCGTAATTGTGGGAATGTAGAGAATTGAGTACAACATAGTCTTCTGAGAGATGAGAGACTGGCTGGGAGTGGGAAACAGTCGATGTTAGGATGATGCAGTCTGCGGTGTATGAAGTACACAGTGTATGCTGTACTCGGTGTATGCTGTACTCGTTGTTAACTCTTGAATATGGCATGGAGAGATAGAGAGGGATGACTTAACTTTGTGTTCTTAGGTGATGGTTAGAGTTGACAGAACGAGAAAGAGAGAGATGAGAAGAGATGGGACAAATCATCATGAGAAACTGGGACTTGAGGGAATTTTGTGTGCGAGTCATTTCACCATCCTCGATACGGCAGGTACGAGTCAGGATACGGCGTGTAATTACATCAATACCAGGTCTTCCCAACCTCATCAGGCAAGTCGTTCCCCTGATTTCCCAGATCCGCTCGTATCCTCCACATCGTTCTCATCGTCATCCCCCATCTCTCTTATCCTCTTCCACAACTCTACCATCATCGCAGAACAGAAAGATAAGTCATCCCTCTCTATCTCTCCATGCCATGTTTATGAGTTTACACTGAGTACAGCATACACAAAGTACAGCATACACAAAGTACAGCATGCACCAAGTACAGCATACACCAAGTACAGCATGCACCAAGTACAGCATACACCGAGTACAGCATACACCGAGTACAGCACACACCGAGTACAGCACACACCCAACATTGTTTGTCTTCCCTTCATTCTCATGATTACAAGTTGACCCCTGAATGTAGCTTCAACTTCCAGTATGCCTCCCTACACCATCAACCGCCATCACCCAGCTCTCAATGAGAAGCTCAACGGTAAAGTCACCTTGTCGCATTCACACTGTTGCGAGTTACCTAACTGATGAATAGAGTCTCAGCACTCGGCGTGCCGTCCATTGACCACCTCCAAGTACTCGCTCGATTATGGCTGGCCAGTTCTCACGATCATGGCCTCCAAGTGCATCTCCAAACTCGCCTGATTACGGCCTCCAAGTTTGCATGATCATGTCATCGAAGTGCATTGCGAAACTCGCTCGATCACAGCCTCGGAGTGTATCTCCAAGTTCACTCAATCGTCATTTCCAGGCGCACCTCAAATTGCTCTCAAGCACTGCCGGCAGCCAGTCCCGATATTATACTGTGTGTAGATGGATAGCTATATCGATACATAGTTGAGAATACAAACTGAATAGATGAGTTTTAAAAATCGTTGAATGATAAGTAGTCGCTATGATGTCCAGGCGCACCCAAACTTCTCTCCGGCGCTCCGAGGTGTTCCCAAACTTATCACAATCACTCCCATGGTACTCCTGTACCAGTCATCAGAGATCCCAGTTACTCCGAAGGCCAGCCAGAATGCCCTCCTAGGGTTTGATACTCCCCTGAAATTGACACTTCTAAGGTTACACTCCACATCCTGTCAGACACTCCTGGAGGCTCCCAGCGACTACAATACATTTTGCTGATGTACACATAGAGCTAAGGTGGTCATATAACGCATTACGTAGTGAGCTGGTGCTACCGTCAGCCAACACTCTTTGCAACATTCGTCGGAAGGAATACTCACTGACTGTGGATGCAAATAAGAAGCAGTTGCCAACAAGAAATAAGGTTAGTTTAGCTTTGGACGGGTGGACATCAACAAACAAATCAGCAACAAGGTCCGTCATCGCATACTATATGGATCGGATCTGGGCAATGCGGGAAGTGCAACTCGCTTTCAATGAGGTTAATAGCTTGTTCATTTTCTATTTTAACAGCCAAACAAGGATAATAAGTCCAGGGTCAACATACTGCAGCAAGGCTAGCCATACATTTGAAGGAAGAGCTGGATTGTTTCGAGCTTACAGACGGCCACTTACTTTGAATTACATCTGATAACGCCTCCTCAAATTACTCGATGTCTCGTGAACTACAATCCACACATAAGGCCTCTCGAATCCAGTGGCCTGCATTGAGAAACCACATACCATGCATGGCGCATGTCATTCAGCATGCTTTAGGTGCGTTTATGAGCAGTCTTGGTGTCAAAGGCCATTCAATGTCATGGGAAGCACATGAGCACGATCAGCAATTTGGAGAGAATGAAAGCCCAGATATTGGGAAGAGTCAAAGACTTCAAAAAGAGGGCAATGCTAGAATCAACAAGGTGTCTGCCATGAACCCAAGTTTGGCAAAAATAATTGAGAAAGTACATATTTCAAGACATTGAGAATATTCCGAAACTGACCATCATTGAGCAGTGAATGCTAGCTTGGTTGATTACATTGACACCAGGTCGTTGAAACGAGTGTATTAACTGTCAACAAGCCAAAGTACCAATTGCAGTCCTACCTATTTAGGACGTGATAACACGGTGGATTTCATCACTGGAGTTGTTTGATCGAGCTTACCGATTATGAGAATTCACCCCCAAGTGGCTGAAGAATCCAAAATACAGTGTTTCCCGGTCACTCTTCACAACAGAAGATGAGTGGACAATCGTCAAGTACGTCATGGAATTTTCAAGGCCATTCTGATACTTGACTCTGAGGATGTCGAAAAGGGATACAGTCACACTGCGTCATCTTATCACCCTCCATAATGACATGTTCGATCATATGGATGGCGTTTTGTAAGCTTCACCTGAGAAGAACCCTCAGTGGAAGGAAGATTCATACTTCGCTGTGAGGATTGAGCAACAAAAGCTGTCCAAATACTATGCTGAAGTCACTCCAACGACGGGTATGCAACTTATATCGGCATAAATCCTTGATCCTTTTTGGAAGTTGCAATCGTCGAAGAAATGGGACAAAGGAACGCATATCAATCGTGAGGACGAGACATCTTATACTACCCAATACCAACAGGCATATCTGATGTATGTGGAGAACAAGTACTGTGCCAAACTCAGACGAATATCGGTCACTAATCATGAAAAACCACGGAGCAATGACTTCATCCCTCCTGCAATGGTTTCTCAATCTGGTCAATCATCTTTTTAGCCATATGATCTGTCCAGTGATGAAGAAGAATACTTAACGCCTAAAAATGCGGCTAAAACGGCACCCGGACGAAGCAATTTCACAGCACGCTTATTGACAACCGCAAGGCTTTTTCTGAATTCTCCACCACAATCACCAAAAAACTGGGGTCAAATTCATCTGCATCTCGATGATTACCACTCTGACCTGGTCGAGATTAGCAGTACATTTTGGTTACCAGATATCACGAAATGGCGGAGGCAGCAAGCGGACCCAGACTCAAAGTACGCCAATCTCTCCAAAGTGGCACACGACATATTCTGAATCATACCACATGGTGTCGGAGTGGAGGCCAGTTTTTGCCTTGGGCGAGATGTTATCGGCTGGAATCAGTCAAAAACCCCAGGCAAGACCCTGCAAACATAAGTCGTTGTAATGCAGTTTTCTTGAGTCCATCACAGTGTATTGCCAGATAATGACCCAGCATTGAATATAACTAACACAGAAAACAACTCCGAAATGAAGAGAGAGGCGGAGGAAAGAGAATTACACAGAATGGCCAAGGTCCACAAATTTCTGGCGCTGTGGCTGGGCAGCCAAAACTTACATCCTACACAGAACAAATCATGCACTCAAAACAACCAAATGACAGCCGTAGGATGCATTTCAAAAATGGAAGAATGCGTCAAAGCATCCTGGTCAAACTTTCGATATGATTGTGCAGCTGCATTTAAATTGTCGGAAAGATCACCATTGGAACCAGCTTTGTCAGCAAATGAACTTGGTGGAGGACATATTCAAGTTTTGAATCTTCACTGAAAAAGGCGAATTGACCGTCATCCAGCTACAAGTGATGAAGACAGTGCACCCACAAGCAGTTCCGACAGTGCGAATTGGCTCAACTGGAATGGTGACTTGGATAATTGAATCGAGAGCGAAGACGACTGTCAGGCAGACAATGAATCGGATGTAGAGCTACTGTAGGCGGATGACTCGTGTCATGATAAGGTGCGGCACTGCCGCATTAGGTGCGGCTTTGTGGCATTCATGTGGCTCTGCGGGAGACTCGTGTATGAGTTGGTTCAAACAAGATGTCAGTTCGATCATCAATAACATTCACTTCTATACGAACGGAGAGGCCATTTGCCTACATTGGTAGCAACACTCGACTTCTGACGGTATCACAAGCATCAGAAGCGATCAAAACACAACGCATGAAGGTGGATTCGCTTGGTTCATCTTCGAACCAGTGGACTGCCGGTGGCTCAGAGGCATGCAGGAGTCTTCCAACTTCACGGCCCTTCGTGCTGCGCACGACATGCACGACACACACGATGTCAGTTGTACTGACCAAACTGACCAGGCTGAATCAATTTGGTTTAGCAGCAGGTTGAAGACCTCAACCACTGCAGGCTTCGAACATACTGAACTTCGCACAACGGAATACATCACAATCCGAATGAAGGTCATTGACGACGGCCCTGGGGTCTTGTCTGACCGAGGAATCTACTGGATCAAGGCTACAGGGGACGTTCAATTGGAGGTAATTGATGTTAACCTCTCCGAGAGCCTTAAACAAGCCGAGAAAGTCTCCAAGATTTGCGACCTCAATGAGAGCTTGGCTGCTAAAGTCCAGGACCTGGAGGCAGCTGAGCCCGTCCGAGACAGCCCGAGCAGGGAATATGCGGCTGCTCAGCAGGAAATTGAGGAGTTGGAGAAAGAGCTTCAGATCAAGAAATGTCAATCCACCAAGTTGGAGAGACAGTTCGACAAGTCCAAGTCGGAGCCGGAGACAACAAAGCAGACGGACATCACCCAGCTCCGGCTGGAAAAGGACATGCTGCTGCACCAACTCAAAAATCTCTCGTCAGGGAAGAGCAGCCTGGAATCTGAATTGAGAGCGTTCAAACGCATCATTCAACCACTGACCACTAACAAAGTACTTGCCACTCCGGCGCCGAACAGCTCCCAACAGCCTCCAGGCCTATTCAAGATCAGTCGCTCCTCTGAACCGATCTCTGGCCTGTTCAGGATCCATGACTCCGCCGAGCCAACCCCTGGTTGTCTAGGAGCCGTGGCTTCTCTGTCAAGTCATCTAACCTTCTGCCGTATGAGGGCAAATGAACCTGGGACAATGTCACCACCTTCCTTTTTGCGTTGGAGCGACACTTTCAGAATGCAGCCCAGGTCATTTGATGGGTCGGCACATCAGGCTGGGGAGACCAAGCAGTGCTACAATTGAAAGGCGATGCAGCAGTCTGGGCCATGCACCACATCCCAATGAGTATGCCCATCGAATGGTCTACCTTTTGCACAGAGTTGAAAGCTAAGTTTAGTCCGTCCAATGCCATGCACCTGGTCAAACACGAATGGGAAAAACTGAGCCTAACGAAGTGAGAAAGTGTCACTGAGTTTAACAAGCGTTTTCATCACCTACGTTGAACATTGGACCCACCCCAGCCTATGCCTACCGAAATATTAGCCGACGCTTATGGATAAAAGATCAAAACGGGCAACCAGGGAGTTTCTCAAGACTTGGTTCGATATAGTGGCATGCGCAATAGGACTCAAACCCTCGAACAGCGCATGGAGCACCTCGCCACACTGGACCCGTCTCTCAACAAGTCCCAATCTGGATTTGGCCCCAACACTACCACAACTATCACAGCTTCAGCTAGGAAGATGGACTCCATGAAAGGTGGTACAACTGGCACAGTTGGCCCGGCCAAAGATGACGGTTTGACCTGCTATAACTGTGGCCAGGTGGGTCATATCCCTTACAATTGCCAAAACCGCGACTTGATGAAGATGCTACTGGAACAAGCGTTCGTCGGCAAAGCAGCCTCAAAAGCCAAGTCTGGATGCCCCCGTGAAGATCAGAAACTGGGAGGTGCACTAACCGGTAGAAAGGAGAGTGGGCGGCTTGCAGAGGAAAACGAAGCTGAGCAGGTGACGGACAGTGAGGCGGGGGGGGGAGGTGGATAGTCTCTTAGACTCGGATTCTGAAGTGGGAAAAGGCAAAGGAGGTCAGTAGCAGTGGCTGTACCTCCTTTGAAAACACCATCATGTACGGTATCGTCATACAAAACGGGTGGCAAATTGGTGCCAGATAGTCAAATCAAGTTTTTCACCTGTTACCACCACTTGAAAGTTAGTAAACTAGATGACTCAGTAGTCAACCTGCCAAGGTTTGATGGGAAAATAAGATACCAAATGAAAGGAGGATGGTGGAGCAGCAAAAAGGCAAGGGTAGTGAAGGACAATGGTGCGTCAGAGAACTATGTGGGGTGGAAGTTCATTGAGGAACTAAAATGCAAAGGGGCCACCCTGCAGGCAAAGGAGGCCGGATGGATGATTGTGGAGACGGCCAATATCAAGGCAGAGGATGGCATTGAGAAACGCCGAAGAGTCCAATTGAAACTACGACTCAGTGCGTCATATGTCTATGAGGCCGAATTTACGATCTACGACGTCACGGGCTTTGATATTGTGCTAGGCAAAAGATGGATGCGTGATATCAACAGACAATATCAAATTGACCATGACAGCAATGACATGTGGATTGCCGATAACCTCTGGGAGGAAAGAGAGGATGGCCGAGTACAATACTTGCCTGGCCAACGGCCCTTGGACATCGACGAAGGAATAGTGGAGCAGGCCAAATTCATGGGCATAGACATTATATGGAAGGCGGGACTTAAAACCGTGTCAGCCTGGTCATCGAAATCTGCCTTCTGGATCACAGTACACCACCGCGGCGATGGCGGTACACTTCAGACAGACGAACCGTGGGGTGAGATTCAGGAGATGTTGACAGAATTCCAGGGCCTCTTTGGCGAGCAAACAATTGCAAATTCGCAGGATGGAAGGCAGGCTGATCTCAAAATTAAAATGGTCCCATATGGCAAAATACCATTCCGCTCACCATACCGCATCTCCTGGTGCGGAGATGCAGAGCTTCGGAGGCTGATAAACATGGTGATTCGCTGCAGTTGGACTTAGCCCTCTCGAATAAATTTCGGCTCACAGGTATTATTGGTGCCAAAGCCTGACAGTGAGCTGCGCATGTGCATGGATGATCGTGCAGTAAACGCCATAGCTGTCAAGAATCGTTATGCTCTCCCACACATCGAGGATTTACTCAACTCCATGCACAGCTCCTGCCGCTTCACACAATAGGGCATGGCGGCTTGTTACCAACAAATTTGCATCGCCACGGCCGACACGCAAAAGACGGCCTTCACCACTACATTTGGTTTATACGAGTGGTGAGTCCTGCCATTTGGCCTGGCGAACGCACCCAGCCAGTTCTTGCGCATGATAAACGGCATCTTGGAAGCAATGAAACGCAAATTCATTTTCATATACCTTGTGGATATTATGATTCACAGCCTGACCCTGGCAGAACACGTCGTACATGTCCGAGAAGTGCTTACTTTGCTGACAGACCATGGTCTCAAGGCCAAACGCGCAAAATGCGCCTGGGCTTGTCAGAAAGTTGATTTTTCCGGCTTTGTCATTGACAAGGACGGCATCGACGCCCAGGAGCATTCGACTCATGCAGTAATCGATTGGCCTCAACCTGAGAACAGTAACAAAGTCAGAGGCTTCTTGGGCCTCACCAGTTACTATCAAAAAGTCATTGAACACTACACTCACATTGCGATGCCGTTGTACGCAATTGGCACTCCTCCGAAAGGAAAAAGTGACATGGGGCGGCGACGTGGAGAACCGAGGAGTGTCTGGCACACTCCATTCACTTGGGATAAAGAATGCCAGCAGGCTTTTGACAGGCTCAAAAAGGCACTCTGCAATGCTCCGGTCTTTGCTCTACCAGACCCGGAAGCCAAATACTGCCTGCACGTTGATGCTAGCCAATATGCATTGCACGTGGTGCTCTCCCAGGTGCAAGATAAGACAGAGAAGGTACTGGGTTATTTCAGCCATATGTTACATGATGCGGAGATGTGATACCCTGCACACGACTGAGAACTATTGGGCATCCAAGATGCAATTTTATACTGGAAATTCAACCTACACAGAGCCGAGCAGCCATTGTTGGTACACACGGACCATGCAACCATGCATTGGATCCTCACACAACCACACCTCATTGTACGTCAGTTGGATATCTTGACAGTCCTACAGAATTGTGACTGGGAGGTCAAGCACATCCCAGGTGTCAAGAATCAGGTTGCGGACACCTTGTCTCGCCGCCGGGATTTCTGATGGGATCAATACAATTGAATGGCACTGGAAGATACTGCGGCCAGAAAATGGGTTCATGACATCAGGCTCGGCATAATTGATGATGAATGGTTCGGGCCTGTTGCACATTACGTGGCCAACCCTAGTCCCAGCCCCCCGCCATCCACTTCGTCTATGAAGGAACCCAAATTCTGGGTGGCAGCACAATGATTCTATTTGGAAGAGAATGGCCTGCTGTGGTTATGTGGAGATTTGGAAAAAACACAGGTAAACAAACAGCAAGGGCAAAAGAGGAGGAGGAAGACGGAAAGGCAGATATGAGAGGACAGTTGTGTATTCCAAGGACGATGCAGCGACGAATCCTTGATGAAGCCCACAACACTCCAGCAGGGGGACACTTCCATGCTGACCGACCATACTTACTTATGAAAGACCAGTATTTCTAGAAGCAAATGTGGCGGGATACTCAGCGATACATTGCAGGCTGTGACTTGTGCCACTGAACGAACCACCGGAGTGGATAACCCTTGGTCCTCCTACAACCACTTCCAATAGCCAAAGGCCATTGGCAAAGAATTGCTATCGACTTCATAACCGACCTGCCGATGTCGGGAAATGGCCACAACTGCATTGTAATCTTTCTCGACCACCTGACGAAGAGAGCGCATTGGCGAGCCTGCAAGAAATTAGTCGATTCCCTGGCCTTCGCGCGCATATTCATCGGCGACATTGTCTGCCTACATGGAGTGCCTAAAGAGGTTCTATCAGACAGCCATGTTTGCTTCACAGCAGCCTAGTATTGGAGAGAAGTTTCAAGGATTCTGCAGATGTAGCTGCTCATGTCTACGGCATTCCATCTAGAAATTGATGGTCTCTCTGAAAACTCTAACAAGATGGTTGTACACTATTTGTGTGGTTTCGCAACTCACGATCAAGCCAATTGGGACGACTCCCCGCCATTAGTGGAATATGCTTACAATTCATCAGTACACCGTTCATTGAAGCAGACGCCTTCTGAATTTAATCTTGGTTATGAGCCGCCTTTGCTACTAGACTTGATTGCAGACCTCCAACGACTGCAGGCCAATGAATCAGCGAAAACCTTCCAAGGCTGCGAATTTGTTGAATGATCGCAGCGCATTGTGGGAGTTGCCTGGGATGAGCTGTGCGATGCTCAGGATATACAGACGGCAGAGGCTAATAAGTCTCGACGCCCAATTGACCCCGCCATCACCGCCAGTGCGAAAGTATTTTTTGATACAAAGGATTTGCCAATCACATATGCCAATGTCATCCCCATGCGACGCAAACTAGTACACCACTTCATTGGCCCATACGAGATCCTACGAATATGCAGAAAGACTGTGGGACTGGATCTCCCGAACAATATGACGATCTACGACACAGTTAACGTCAGCAGGTTCATAGTTGACCGCACGGATGATTCTAGGGTTGCCTGGTGGCTGCCACCGCTGCCGGTACAAACCAGCCACGCAGGCACAAGTTACATCGTCGAGTCACTCGCACAACACCGGCCAAGCACTGACGGAACCCGTTGGGAATACAAAGTGAAATGGGAAGGTTGGGATGAGAAGGATAATACATGGAAGCCAGAGGAGAATATGGCAAAAGCAAAAGAGATGGTGAAGCAATATTGGAAGGAGATAGGCAGACGGCCAAAGGTGAAGAGGAAAGAGACACGAAAAAAACAGGCTTGAGAGGCATGATGGTTTTTTGATCAAGGTGTTTTGTTTCTTCGAGAGGTTTCTCAAAGATGATTGGAGATGGTTGGGATGTACGTGGATGACACTAGTCATGTTAAGGTGCGGCTCTGCTGCATCAGGTGGGGCTCTGTGCTCTCAGTGCGGCTCTGCGGGAGACTCGCGTATTAGTTGGTTCTAGCGAGATGTCAGTCCAATCATTAATAACATTCACTTCTATACGTACAGAGAGGCTATTTGCCCACAGCTAGACAATGTCTTCGAGGATCCGGAATGCCCTGAGCAGCGGGATGTGTGTGCTGCTCATAGTGCGCCCGGATTGATTCGGCTAACACAGAGGTCAAAGAAAAGGGCCGGAAAGTGTTGGTGACGGTCAATGCTACTGAAACAAGGAGGATCAGGGGAAACAGAAAAAAGTAGGACAGAATGGGACAATACATTTTCAGCAGGTTCTTTATGTTGCGTAACCGAGAATTTCACTTAGAGTACTATGATGGGAGAATACTGACCAGTTATGTCTGAATGTTAGTTGATAAACACAAGCATAGCAGGGGAAATGCGTCATTCACAGTGATACATAACTTTTGATAGAATGAGAGCGACCCATGCAGGAATATTACTTGGGCCACAGGATCCAGTCTTAATCTGCCCGAAAAGCATCCAATAAGTTTAAATAATTATCCATACAATTGTCAATGGCAGCAGATTTTGACTAGACAATACATTGAAATCAGCGTCTACAGAGTGTCAACGATTTTTGGTCTTGTAAGTAAGGTAATTGAATATTGATTTGGTCACTGCCATGCAAAACCAATGTGTTGGCAGTCTTTATAGGCAAAACAGATAGAGACACAGTCACTGCCCCATTCTGAAAATCAGCGTCGATCGAGCGTCAACAAATTGTGGCCATGTAAGTGAGGTAATTACAAATCAATTCGGTCGCTGATACACATAACCAACGTATTGGAGCCCTTAGAGGCAGAAAAGAATGCAACATGGTCACTGACCCATTCTGAGAATGAACGTCAATGGAGCATCAACGATTTCTGGTCATGTATGTAAGGTAATTATTAATCAATTTGGTCGCTGATTCACATAACGAACGTATAGCCAGCCTTTATAGGCACAAAAGAAAGCGACACGGTCACTGCCCCATTCTCAAATGAGGGTCCACAGAGCATCTATGATGTTTGATCTAGTAAGTAAAGTAATTGGAAGATGCTTCGGTAGTTGTCTTGCATAACCGAGGAATCGGCAGCCCATGGGGTCCAAAGAGAAAGCGCCACGGTCACTGCCCCATTCCGAATATTGGCATCAACGGAGCGTCAACCACTCATGGTCTAGTAAGGAAGGCAATTTAAAATTGCATTTGGTAGCGGTTATGCATAACCAACGTGTTGCCAGCCTTCATCAGCAAAACAAACCGCGCCACAATGACTGCCGTATCCTGAGAGTGAGCGTCAACGCAGAGTCAACGATTGTGGGACTCGCAAATATGCTCATTACAGATCGGTCTGGTCAAAATCATTCATAATTGTCTTATTGGCAGGCTTTGTAGGCAAAACAGAAAGTGACACAGTCACTGACCCATTGTGAAAATCAGTGTCACCCCAGCGTCAAGGATTTCTGGCTTTCCATCTTGGGCGATCTAAGTGGTGACTGGTCATAAATCAACATAAATCAAGTATTGGCCGACTTCAATGCTAACAACCAAAGAAACACACTCCCTGCCCCATTCTGAAAATGAGTGTCAATGGAGTGTCAATGATTTTTGGTCTTGCATCTTGGTTAATCTAAATGTCGCTTGGTGGCCGAAATTCATATGCGAAGTAATGGCCACCTTTTCAGACAAAATTGTACACGATATCTTGGTTACCCCATCAGGAAAACAGCATCACTGGAGCCACAACGATTTTTGGTCTTGCATACTGGGTAATCTGGGTATTGCGCAGATATTCAAGCTCATAACAGAACTATTGACAGTCTTGTAACTCAAAAACACAAAACAGACATGGAAAAATACTGATTCCAAAATAATCAATATCGCAATCTCCAAATCATGCAAAAAGTCATTATTCGAGGTTGAAAATATGATTTTGATAAGATACTATTATGAAACAGCCTAAACAAGAGCATTATATGACTATACAGATGGACCCGGCAGACAACCTGCTGACAACCCTCCCAATTCAGAGGGGTTGTGAGATGTCCATTGAGCCGTACCCGAATTGACGGTTCAGGTGCATTGACGACCAGGTCCGCCAATTTGGAAACCACTTGGTTCTGACCCATACCCTGACCCGAAGCACCAGTCTGGAACCGTTGCTAACACTGTCCAAAGTTCTTGTGTACAAGGCTGAAAGGGTTTCTGTATCAATGTGTAGGCATTTTCTCATCAATCTTGATATAGTTTGAATAACACCTTTAAAATAGCCAAACACTAATCGAGAATAGCCAACTAAGTTATTGTAACGACAAATTCACCTTGTGACACTGGTTAAACACAAGGTTTTTAATATATTACTTCAATATAATCACCAACAACAATTCAAGAAACAAAAGACTGAGCCAACTGAAACCAGAAGTATATTTCCAAACACTTATACCAGTGTAAACAACAGCAGAAAAGGATATTTACCACATCGCAAACAAGCTGTACAACCAGATTGTGGAGTTTCTGGTTCACCTGTCTGATGTGCAAACAAAATCAAAAATTTAGTAAATACGAAATAAAAAGTACATTACTGAGTATGTTCAGAGTGTGATCTATGGCATTGACTAAAAAGAACAGAAACAGTTCAATAATAAATTAACAATCTGTTTGATTGGATTTGAAGCTTGCACCATGATGATCAGTATGCCAGAGCTCTAGACCACAATTATCCAGCAGATAATAATGGTTGATATTCCAAGATGCTTCTTGAAAGTTCAATTTTACTATCTATTTAGTCAATGCAGTCTGGTAACTATTTTGCAACTGGTATTTGTCAACAGCTATGTATTGACAAAGTGAAAAAGGCATGTGGATAGAACAACAAAGTCAATTACCCTTGACAGATACATCAGTATAATGCCATGTGTACTGGTCTTAAATATAGGGAGAAGATTCCACCAAGTTATGTGCTCTAAGGCTGGTATGATATTTACACCACAAAATATCTCAACCTAATAGCAGCAACTGATCAAGTGCAAAATACACACTGAGTTCATTTTTTATGTCGCTGGAATTGTTTTGACAAGTCAATTATCCACTCTGTATCACAGCCAGTGATATTTTGGAGAGAAGCACTTATCCATAAAGTGTTCAGAAGAATCAAAGTAATATCACTTCAGGATATCTCAGTAGATTCCAAAGTTTCCAACTTTAGACAGCTATTATGAGTACAAATTGGAGAGGACTGAGGATATGAAGTTATTCGATTGGTGCTGAAATATATTCAGTATGTAGTCATATATCATATATTTTTCAAAATCCGCCATTAGTATTTGTATTGCCAATCACAATATACAACCCTACTTCATTTGGGTGTTTGAGGCTTTACTAACAGGTAGAATATACTAATACCAATCAACTGTACATATTTATAGCATCTAAGATGTGTATTCAATACATCCAAGGTGAATTTAATGACATAGAAAATACTGTACATGAATATGATGAATTATTTCCTGTATTATACTTCAGCTAAACTGTACTGAATGATATCTTGCAATATCTGAAGTGTATGCTGGGTGGACATACCATATCAACCTTTTCCATGGGGTGCAGGTAGACTCAACATTGGGTATTTTATTCTCAGATTAAATATATGCTTTGGTAAATTCCACTGAGTACAAAGATTTGTACAGTTGAACTGAATGCGTTGACATATTCATCACTATTATCCAATAGGACAATACAATGCATATTGTAGTTTGTGAAGCAATAGTTTAACCAGTACATTTAGTGCAAAAGAATGCTGCCTTGGACGGTAATAAATGTAAACAGCTTGTGAATAATCCTGCCGATTTAAATATACACTAAATGTTATATTAATCACAATATCAGAATCATAGTGTATCCTGTGGATCGTAACGGTTCCCAGCCCATGCGGGCCGCCCGCACAACCACCTCAACACACGTCAAAAAATGGTCATCAGAGGCCCTCTCTTTCATCCAGTCTTCTTTAGTAGCAAATAAAACTTTCTGTCAAAGTGAATTGTAAATTATATGTGACGTGACTTTGTAAGTTATACTACCCCACCAAAATCTGCTCTCTGAACTGGCAACCCACCCTATGTCTATGCACCACTACCCACCTTCCTTCTTTACAGGTAATTGGATTCCACAAAATGATGCATTTCATTATTGAGACACCACAGTTACTTGCATTTTGAACATGCTTAACAAAGTTTGGCTGGAGATTTGGAATTTCTGGCTGGGCTTTCCTGCTGGCAAAGCCACCATCCCCGCTACTTTCCCTTCTCAAGGTGTACTGAAAATTGCCCATGACTCCAGCTCTGGCTGAGGGGTAAAGATATGCTCTCTTTGATGTTTGACAAAGTGGGTTTTAGCCTTGTTCACTATGAGAGCTGTGCAATGGGTATTGGTATCCCCCCTCTGAGTCTCAACTTTTGGGCACATTGCAGATGGAATTCCTTGTGTGCAATGATATTGGGACTTCAGAGCATGTCCTTAGCACTAAGCTTGAAGGATATTTTGGGGTGTTATGGGCAGAGTTGTCCATCTGGGCTGCACAGGGACATTTTCAAGTTTTTGGGGAGCTGATCTTGAGACAACCCTCCCAACAAAAACTGCCCTTTTTATTGGCACCGCATTCCTGTACAGTCCTTAATTTTTGCCAACATGCTCTCAAGACATAAGAAAGTAAGTTTATAATGCTCCCAGGCCACACCCACAGAGTTATAGTTGCATTGCTTAATATTTGCCGGTGGGGAGTCGGTTGCCATGCCCAAATGGGCCTGGAATGTGAAAGTTACGATCCATGGGATAGAAGTCAAACAATGTATCCAATTGATTTATCACTTCCAGTTGGTATAGTTCAAGAGTTGAAGAATGCTGGAATGTTCTTAGAGATAAGGTCTATAGTTACAGTATCTTCAAAAATTTATGTATCTAATGGCTACTTTTGTAGTATTCTGAAAACAACTATACACTCCATAGAATATTGTTGCATTCTATTTCACAACTTTAGAAGTATTCAGGAGGATTTGAATGTAGTTTCAGAGCACCTGAGAAAACTTTGCTATGCATAGAGCCTATCTAGAAGTATTTAAAAATACCTGACAGAATCAGTGTAACTGTTGAGAGTGGCTAATTTGTTCATTTATAACTTTGAAACTGTTTTACATTTTGCAAATACTGTATTCTATTTATATCTTGATGATTGCAGATTCTCTCCTACTATTAAAATAGTACTGAATTTACAAAATGACAATCCAAACTCTATATAGTGACATATAGTTCAAATTCCACTTTGTTCTATTTGTGGCACTCAAGCACCATCCTATATTCAATTAATACCACCTGCAAGTACTTTGATAGAGTATATCAATTCTCAGACAACTTTTTTATTAAAATTGCTGTACTACTATACACAAGAGCTGTATCTTTACTGGCATGTCAAAGATGTTGTATATCTGGTGTCAACTATCCAAAAAGGCATATTGCATAGTGGTGACCACCAGGTGGTGTTGTTACCAAATGTTCTAATGAGAGATGTAGATTTACAAATATGTGGACACACATACTTCTTTACAATGATATCTAAAGTAAACACTTTGCTTCCCCCAAAGAGGGAAAAGATTGGCCATACCAGGCCGTGAGGTGTGTTGTTGAAGGTGTGTGTAATTGTTTAATTGTTGGCAGCTACACGTACTAATTCTTAAGTGTCGGTAAAGGCTTCACTGTTTACGGCTGAGATAGGGCAGGTTGGCGTTTTCACCTTGTGATTTGGTGTGTCATCCGGCGTTGCTACGCTAAGGAGAGGCCTCTCAGTACAATGCGCCGGTCTGCACAAGTTACCTTAAATTAATTAAATTTGGACCAAATTAGAGCGGCCAGTACGTGTCAAGTAGCTAGAATGGCGACTGTGTGCCCTTGATATCACTCGCGTATCACCTGACTGTCAGGTTTGACGAGTACTCTTTCTCTGAGTTGGCGTGTTCTCTTTTGCGTTTTACTCTTACTCTGTCGTGCGGGGCTGCAATTGAGCATTTCGACATCAAGCCTTATACAGACAACTTCAACTTGCCAGCGCTTCACCATCCATGACACTGCGTTGCATACCAACACCAACCAGCCATAAGATCACACTCTTACACCCCGTTGAAGTCCGGACGGTAATACGGAGTTACTATGGACGTTCTCAGCGGCATATTTCCCGAATGGCCTCCCCAAGAGCTTGAGATAGCCCTCGAAAATGCTGGCCAAGACATCAATATGGCTGTTGAAATTCTCTTAGAACTTCCTCCACCTTCACAGTATCAGCATCAGCACCAGCAGGAACACAGAGGACCCCAAAGGAACCGCCACAAAGCTTTAGAATTTTCTCCAACGCCCTCAGAAGAAGTATTAGACCAACTACCTGATCCTGCCGATGAAATATTTGCAGACTGGGGAAAATCCACAGATGTATCGGATACTACCTCTGGCAAAAAGGCGTTAAACAAGGACGAAGCTATTGCAAACCTACTCTCTCTCTTTCCGGATGCCTGTACTGAATTCTTAACGGAAAGTTATCAAGAAAACCACATTCTTCATGGCGTAAACATTGTGGAATTCCTAGCCAATAAATTCTTGGAGGGAGGTTATACTCGTGCAGAACTTGTTGGGCAGAAGCGGAAACGAAAGTCGGAACATGACATTGAAGCACCGACCAACCCCAATTATGAATCACCAGATCGGCCTCTGGGAACTTTGGAGTATCGGGGTTTAGTGTAGGTCATGCGCTATTCTTGCCCTTCGGAATTGAGTTGCTAAATTGTTGTAGCCGCGGAGTTTTAGCTCAAGAATTTTCCCGCATGCCGCTTACATATATAGACAGAGTTCTTCAACAACACCATTATTTCCTCGCTGTTACATATACTTGCCTTCTTGACGCGCAGTGGGAGGTCGATGCAAACGCTGGATCTTCTAAGCTTCCGTACAAGCGTCTTGTGAATCCAAGAAAGACTTACAATGGTCCCCCCAAAATGGGACAATGCTGGTCTCGAGTCTCGGATGAATTGGACTACTCCAGAGTTCAAGCTCAGTTAAAAGAAAGTCTGTCTCCGGTGTAGCTTTTAGCAGTAATTGGCGTTTGAACTAACTATCGGCAGTGAAAGTCCAAATTGAGAAGGACGCTGAGCTTGCCTCCAAGCTGAACGAACAAGAACATGAGGAGAGTAAGATGCTTATAGAGTGTCAATGCTGTTTCAGCGACGTCCCGTTTGATAACATGACCCATTGCGGAGAAGGAGAGCATTTCTTTTGCCTCGACTGCGCTCGCAGAAACGCAGAGAATGAAATTGGGAATTCTAGACATAAGGTATGAACACCCTCTGCGTGGGCAACAAATTCTGGCTGTTTTTGATCTTGCTAACTTTTAGGTCAGTTATTATGTATGGATGGCTCTGGTTGTAAGGCAGAATTTTCTCAGGGAGAGATGTAAATTGCCATACACACTGCAGTATCTGCCCAATACCGGAAGGCTAAAGATTCGAGGTAGTTTTCGATTCCTGGATGAAAAGACAGCCATGGCGCTATCAAAACTGCAACAGGAAGATGCATTACGCATGGCAAACATTGCAGGCCTAGTCCGATGTCAACTTTCCTGCAGGTTATACTCCAAGGTGCGGCTCCGTTAACTTTCTGTAGGTCCGTTCTGCGATTACGCTGAAATATGCCGGCCCATTGAGGAAGATAAGGAGTTTCGTTGTCAAAATTCCAAATGTGAGAGCTCTATTGCATTTACGGTTGGTCACTAATTGCGGAATTAGGTATGGAAACCAGCTGTAGACACTGTGAGAAAAAATCACATATACCTTTATCATGCAAAGAAGCATCAAAAGACGACAAGATCACTGTCCGCCATGCAATAGAAGAAGCCATGACCGAGGCGATGATCAGGAGGTGCAAGTATGTACATCACCGCACTGCAAACTTCTATTCGTACTAACTTTACCAGCAAATGCAAGAGTCCTTTTATTAAAGAGTACGGCTGTAACAAAATGGTTTGTACGAAGTCGGGTTGTCGCAGCATGCAATGGTATTTATTCTCCGCATCGAACTACCCACTATCGTGTTCCTGAGCGTGAACAGCTATGTGTGCTCAAGGACAGTTAAAGGATACGAACATTTCAACGACAAAGCAAGGGGAGGCACTTCCGGAAACTGCCCTTTATTCGATAACGTTGAGGAGCGACATGAGGAGGAAATTCAGCGAGCAGCAGAAGGAGCCAAGGAAAGGTTACGTGCTGAGCATCCAGGGCTGGACGATACAGACCTGGAAATCCACTTATCTGATGAAGTAAAGCGACGGGAACAGGAGCGGAGGCTGGCTGCTCAGCCAGCTCACCTTCGCAACCCTCCTAATCGCGGCGCTGCTGTTAACATCCCCTACATTCCGCCTGTTCCACCTCTCCCACCACCTCCTGCAGGTCATCAGGTTCCTCGCGCACCACCAGCGCCTCCTGCAGCACCGATTCAACGATCAAGAGTGATTTTACGACACGGTCGCCAGCCAGCTGCTCAGCCAGCTCCTCCAGCACCACAACAATTTGAAGCCGAAGCAATGCCTTTCGCGATGCCTGCCGCATTACCTGCCAATTATCCATATGTGATGGGGGGATTCCAAGGGCTGGAACAATTGCACGACAACCTGCAAATGCTTCAGCAATTTGCCGGCATACAACCACCTCGCGTTGTACAGCAACCCCCATTTTATCAAGCACCGCCTGCTACACCAGCCGCCGATCGAGTACTTCCACACATGCCAGTTCGTAATGTTACTCCGAAAAATCCGATCCATCGACGGCCTCCGCCTCCTAAAACAAATATCGATTGACACTGGTAGGTACCGATGTACCGATGTATCACACATGACTGGATTGTGCACCCATGGATAGTTAATTGCTACCCCTTCATTTGATTTTTCGGGAACGGCTCAGATATTAGGCACTTTATAAGGCGTTTTGGTTTGCGTGTCATTATTATCACTATTATATTCGTTTTTATGGTCTAGGGGGATTGCTCACTTTTGCGGGAAATAGTGAGGTCAACGACAGCTTGGATAGGTGTCAGCAGTGTACTAGGAGGATACCAAAACTCAGGCGTGCCCCATAAGATGCGGATATTCTCCACCTCCACCGCAACAATTCACAGATACCAAAAGAGAATGGAGTGATAACAGGGCATCAGGTGCTTCTATGAAGTTTTCTCACTAAAATGTTTGCTGAGAAGTGAATGATGAGGATTTATTTCTCTTCTATATGTCAAATAGTCTGGCACTCTTATGCCCTGTGTCACTACGCCGAAAATACCCTTATATTCAGGTTGTAAAAGATCGGACGGTCCATTTCAAGTAGGTGAGTACCAGCAACATGGGGTAGCCGGCGGGTGGGAGGGTTGACAACGAAGTCTGAAACCAGTTATGCAGTGATATTTCCTCTGCAGTAAGATTAAAAATTCCAAATACTTGATCAGGTTCAATTAGGAAACTATTAGCAAAGCTGTCATATGGTGGGTTGAAGGGTATTGTTGCTCAATGTATATACCCTAGTATTAGTATATTCATATCCTCATTGATACTTTGGGTAAAGAGAATGAAGAAGCTGGATAGGCTTGGTATTAAACAGAGAAGATATAGAACCAGTTACTATATTGACTGAAATAGGCAGTGATAGCTACTGTATAATATTATTTAGCCATAGTGTCAATTTTCTTTATTTAACATGGTTAGTAGAGTTTTAAAATTACTGTATATTAGTGTGGAAAGTTATTTTCAGTTCTAAATCTGAAATTTTAAATATCACATAGTGGGTTTATACAGGATAAGTCGATAATAAAATTAAAAACTATTGCAAAGAAGTGATAACATGTAGTACAGTGGGCAGTTAATTGCTTGTAAATTTCATTCCAAGATATATTAACTGATAAAGAAAGAAAGCATGATACAATTTATATTAACAAATTGTAATATACTTTAGAAACTATCCACTAACTCCTCAGACATTCTTAAAGTTAAATATATTGTGAGATAATCTTCTAGCTAAGTAGTATACATTCAGATACTCTCTAAGAAATATCTAATTCACTGCATATTGTATTTAAATGAGGAAAAAAATAAACTACTATGAGAATTCTTTGCAACTTATCCAAGAGGATGGCAGAATACCTATACCACTGAACCATAGAACTACAATTTCCACAAAATTCCAATCAACGTGAACATTCTAGTTGTGATGTTCTGAATAATCCCACAAAAGTACCAACTGTCATGATCTGAATACATTCTACTAGCTACACCAAATCGTGTCTAAGATTACTTTTACAATGATCAAAATGATTTATATATTGCTATGAGGTTTTGGTGATTTAAGAAATATTACATTGTTGTTTTTATTTTGAAATCTGAAATGTTATGCAATTAATCACAGTTCAGAATGAAATTAAACTATTCATTTCTGATATTACATATTTGTGGGAATTTAAAAATGGAGTGTAATAAGTTTTGAACTAATTTAATAAACAGCTGATACAATAAGTCAGATAGCCATAATAGATCAATACAGTAGAGAGAGTATTCCCAGAATCTGGGGCAATCTATTTAATTTCCAAAAATGTTGATTGCAATCTTGTTATTACTGTTTAAAAGCTATGATTAAATTACTAAAGCTTGAATTATTAAGTTGTTATGTTGCTACACATTCGTATTGTGGAGCTTTAGATATTTTGCACATACACTATAAGTTAGATGATATTTGTTCGATTTTACACTACTCAATAAAGTCTCCAGACTAGACAGACAGCTCTGTACAATATTTACATTTCAAGCCATCTCTGCAATTTCAGTTTATGTCTAGATGGGATGATGACATGTATCCTGGAGCCGGGTAATGGCCATTCAATATTGCCAGCCCATCATGAGCCTTGATTTCAAGTGACAATCTTACCTTTATATTTACCCTGATTTGCACCGGTATTTATGTTTACAACTGTATCTGCTTATATGACTTTGTCTGAGGTTGTACTCAGGCGTGTGCCTGTATATGATTATCAAATTTTCAGTAACTGGATATGTGTAACTGATGCGGTTTCACAAGTTACCTTTTCTGGATGCATGATATCATGGAGTTAACAATTTAATACTGTGCCCTGCAGACAAGAAATCAGTGCAAGTTTACTGGAAAAATGGAAATATGATAGTTTGATCATTCATTTAAGCTATTTAACTGCAGTGGTGCAGAGTTCCGAGACCGATTGGAGTACAATGCGCTTTACTGGCAATAATGACAAGTATTGTGAGATTAAAAAACAATGATTTTATCCACTCAATTAGCGAAATCAAGTATGATCGATGTAATTGAGTTCAAAAACCATTACAACCAGTCAATTGTGCATAACTCTCAGTGAAACAATTAAGAATGGCGTGATCTTAGACTTGCATATGACCTGATTGAGAACAAAAGGAATCAGTAAAAGATTGTTCATGAGCCAGTACCATTGCAACAAAATTTCTTCAAAATCAGTGAAGTGTACCAATCCCACTATGTGTATACACCTACAGACCAAGTGACCTGGACAATGCCCACATGCAGGGGCATTCGATAGCCAACTATACGTATGGATATACTATTCCAGCGAAGAATACCTACAAACAAGAGTCAGTCCTTGTATAAAGTTCATCTACCACCTCAACTGACTGCATAAGCAAAGTCCATATTCAGAGAAGACACCCTATAATTGAAGCCCATTCATAATGAAAAGCTCTCTCTGGATTGAGAGTACATTGTAGTAATCCATTGCACAGTACTACAAAGACTAAGAAGACTACAATAACTACAATAACTACAATGGGTTTTCTGAGAACAATGATTATGGACAATCAAATTCACCTACTACATAAAAGATTTTCAACTATGATTACAGTAATGGTGATGCAGGCTGTACATAACAGTAATTATATACAGACCGAATAAGCTCTGAGCTGTACGATGCGTGACAGCAATGACTGTGAGTGTGTCATCAAAAGCCAACTGCAGGATGGGAGATGTCATTATGATGTAAGATGACAGCGTCCAGAGGCACCATGTTCAGGTCACCATTTGGAGAATACCATCCATTGAGGAGATATGAATAATCCCAATGTTCAGTGACAAGGCTGCAACTCATTCTGTGGAACTCAGCTATCTATAGGAACACAATTACAATTATCAAGCAGCATATGTTACCAGTCCTTAGGGCAATATGGAGTGCACTCAGAATTACAAATGGACCTATTGGATATTCCCATCTCAATATATGATGTGGTATCACGCTGCTATAGGGTAAGACTCCAAAGGGGGAAATGGCTGATTGGTCACTGTGCCAGTCTCACATTCAGACAATGTGCATCTCTTGCATCCTGCGGTGTGGACTGTGTATGAGCAAGATGAGATGAACATGATGTCGGGTGGTGGAAACGTGACATTAGTGTGAGTGATGTGCTACTGTGGCAACCGTGGTGAGGACACGACTTCTCTCCAAGCATCATCAACATTCTGGATCAGCTTAAGACATATCTCTGGTTGGGAAACAAACTGAGGAACCTCTTAATGACTGCAACCTGCCAGGTGGTTCATCAGCATAATGTAAATCGGTCCAGAAGCCACACGCAGACCTCCCAGACACTCTGGTAGCCCTCACCAGTGCGTCCAAGTACATTCAGATGCTCCCAGGCCCCCCTGGAGCTGTGCAATGTGCTCTCAGACTCTGCAAGAGCAATCTCAGGTGCTCGTGAAATCACCTGCAGTTATGAAGGTGCATACAGAATGCTACAAGATTTGACGATTAGAATAGCCAAATTTTGGAGCTCCTAAGACCTCTGCACAGGTCTGCGGGAGATTTCAAGAGCACCTGAGACCTCAGCACAGGCCTGCAGAGGACTTCGAGAGCAGCTGAGACCTCTGCGCGAGCTCTGCAGGAGACTTGGTGCTATATGCTCACAGCAGTGGTTTATAGGGTTCCACAACCACAAGGCATTTTGTTTATCATATTTGTCTTTCTTACAGTCACAAGATTTGCTACATCATAATATCACATGTATTATCTAAGTCTCTCTATTGTTAGGAGATTTCCCTTAGCAGCGATAATGGTACTTGCAATAGTTAAATGAATACATGTCACAGAGTTACTCATGGTCTAGTCACGTGATATGCATAACACCTATCCATGACGTTGCAAATATGCCAACCTTGTGTTACTTAGCGGAAATAGATAAGGGTCGTGTGTTGATTGCATACGCAAAGTTCTTGCTTAGCAGATTCATTTATGATGAAGCAACAATGCTGCCGGATCAAAAGGGGTCAACTCCTGCCGAGCACATTGTATTCAACCACAGTCATAAACCTTAACTCGCAGGGCATGTTTGATTCGACTGGTGATTGCTCCAACACACAACCAAGGCAATTGATAGTCAATATGCGAGTACGTGGGACTTCTGACTTATTGCCTCAGGCAATAAAAACCATCAGCGTACTCCCAGGCCAAAGAGAATGATCTCGGCCTAACCATGATGTGACTGAGGGAATAATGACCTTGGCTGAAGATAAGAGGCCTGAAGCAAACCTGCTCATGGTTTGAGTTAGTATGCATTGCAACGTCATACTCATATTCAATATCAGCTGACGAGTCATGTTCTACGTTGGCATAGTATCGGTTGGTTGCTGATCAAATTCATGATGCACGCCAATTAGCCCTTAGGGTGAGGCATTAATTTGCGATATGCACTACCGACTAGGATCGGCAGATGTTCCAACTACCGTACAAACGGAATGCGAGATGTCTAAGTGTAAGTTCAATCTGTCATATTGTCTGACTTGATATCATGCAATGGATGGCCTGAGTTCTTATCAGGAGCATAATGCTTTGAAACCACATTGCATGAACATGATAACCTACTGAGATGCGTGGCACCTATTACCAGGCGCATGCGGAAATGGCATGACGCGACCGCGATACGCTATCAGGAGCAATAGAGTTATCTCATTGAAGTGTGGGTGTAAAGACCCTCGAAGATGACTCTACAGACATGGCATTGTTCTGGCAATGAGAAGAACAAGCCCAAGCAGCAATCCACAGTTAACAATCAGAACACCTAAGACGATCTTAACATATCATTAAGAATTCTACTCTTAAAAACTGTATCACAATTACTTCCTTACTTCACACCCGTGACCAATCACTATATGCATGGGAACAGGTTGACACAATCCGAATATCCTCTGCGGAAGAAAGTACAGTCCTTCAGTCATCTGATCTTCTGTTCACAAGAGCTGCGTTTAACCCTTATCTCCGCCATCATCATATATAATACACGCATTCAGATGGTATTAGCTGTTCGGTGCCTCGGTTCTTATCCACAGGGTTGATACCCTTCGGGGAGTTTTCTGAAGAGCGTTTGTTTCTGGGAGAGGCGTAATCTATATGCAAGAGGGAAACATCAATACTTGGAGGAGAGTAAATTGGTCTGCTCTTGAAGAAGGTCGAGAGGTTGAGTGATAGGATAAGACGAGGAAAGAACGAGTTTCTGAGATCAGGCGGCTGTACTGAATTCAATAAATGATGTATTGATTATCGGGATTGAGAACCTCGTAACATCTATAAGCATACATGTGGAGATACAGGCATAATGTTAGGGATTCTCCCTTAATAGAGGTATTGGTACTAGTCTACTTCGACATCTACATAATGGGTTTTATAATACCATAAAGTACATAACACCGATCTCACACTGAAGTAGTAAGGTGCTGTTCATATGATCCTTAGCTGTGGTTTGCATGCCTTGTGTCGATTGGATTGCGAGCCCCACTGCAAGGGGATTCATTGAAAGGTCTCATACTACGGTAGACCTGATTTGATGTTGCAATGACCTTGGCCTTGCTTATTATCCTTCAAGAATATAAGTTACCAGTTGTTTTCAACCACAGTGATTAAACTAAGCTAAGTGGGATTGGACATGACGATTGCAGGAATGGTATTGACGTGTCAGGCAGACGATAGCCAATATGCAATCAAGTGGGATTTCCATCTGCAAAATGTACGATAGTTAGGAAGTCATAACTCAACAACTCGGCTTTTCTGAACAGCCACACCGATCCTTCCAGAAGCTCCCAGACGCTCCCGAACAGGCTGAATGCAAAACGATGTACTTGTGAGGTACTCTGAGAGTACTTCAGGTGCTTCTCAACGCTTCTGAACTAGCGGAACAGAATACAAGGATATTCTAAAGAGTATGAAGTCGTCTTCTGAATGCTATAGAATCATGCCTTTCAGTTGGTAAAATTTCGGAGCTGCTGGGACTACGTCACCTGTCTCCAAGATGATTCCAGTGCAGCTGGAGCCAGACTCTCTGGGAGTGATAAAGATATACTGTCTATATCCAACAGTGAAATTCGATAAACTATCTCACAGCTATACACTTGAATCAGGCATTCTAATCTAAATTAATATACAGTCTAGTAGGTATCTAAATCATCATGATTATTTACAAGCCATACGCTATCCATGCCACCCGATGCAGCATTCTCCCGCACCAAATGTGCCAGTCCAACTATTGCTCCAACAGGTACAATATGCATCTTACTCGTTTGTTTGACAACCCGGATGAACCCGTCAACACAATCAGCCCAACCATGGAGATCTTTGTACTTTGTTGGAATCACCACCGCGTAGTCTTGAGCTTGAGGACGTAATAACCATCTTTGAGTCGTCTGGCACCTCTTAGAAAAGGTCAATAATGGTTTCCTGGCCGGCAGGCGCTCCTGAAAATGGAGGATTTGATTTGGTGGAGTCCAGCAGAAGTATAATACAGGAAAAGAAGGAATTCATCCTTGGAAGGTGTTATCGAGGTCATTCTCTTCACTTTGTGTATACTGGACCCAGATGTTATGAGCTTCAGGCATGATCCCTTGGTTGGCATCGGTATATTCTACCTTGCAATCAAGTCCCAGACGCTGAACAGAAGTAGGGTTGTGAAATGGTTGACGTTAATACAACAGCCCATTCTGGTGTTTAATAAATGTACTGTCAAGGAGTACATTCTGATCATATCCGAGCACGAGTCCACTAACTTCGTGTCCCCAGTCAGCTTTAATTTGTGCGCGGAATAGCTGTCCAAAGTTTGGAATTCCGAAACCTTCTGATGCATCTCTGAGTGAGGTTAATTTGATACTTCTGCACACTCCGCAGACATGTGTTTCTCTCAAATGATATACCTGCTGTGATACAGGGTGGATAATGGGCACGTCCTGAATTGTTTGGGGACGTAACAGATTGGCTCTGTGTGTACTTCGCTGGGTACTGGTAGTGGACAGTAGGTTGAGAACTTTTGCGGAGTCAATATCGTACCAGCCTTGGAGTGCAAAACATCACTGTGTCCTCCATATAGTCAAGAACGGAACACCGGTCATTGTGCTTGAGCATCAGTCGAATGTAATGGACTTTGTTGCTAGATCGATATGCCTCTTTTACGTTGGCGAGATGTAGCCATTCAGAAATATCAGTGGTAAAATTGACACCGGAACCCATTCGCCGAATTGACTCCGAGATATTGCTCACATGATGCATCTTTGGATATCCGAAATGGATTACACTCTGTTCAATGGTTTTCCGCAGCGCCTGAATGCCGATTGTCTCCCACTAAGATTCGAACTGAATCAAGCAGATCGAGAATTCCTTCTTGCACCGTTTCTGTTCATTCGAGTTGATACTATAAATCTCACTCTCCAGCTGGTTAGTGATCCGCTCTGTATCAGCCAAGCTCCAGGTAGTGGCCTCTGTCTCAGCATCAGATAGGCTGATCTGAAATTGGAGTCGCTTGTTGGCGGTAATGTTTGCCGCCCCGTACGCCTCATTTTTGGTGGCAGTTTTCATTATGACAAGTTCCTTGGCGAAGTTGCTTTGCGGACCAGTTGCCCTACTCCCGACTTCCTGCAATAGTTGTCGCTCATGATGTTGGGATTATCTATCGAAAGCTTGTGTTTAGCAGATGTTACCTGCTGGATTTCCTGCTCCAATCACTATATTGCCTTCTGACAATCAGCATCTGACCAAGTGGTTGTCACTTCTCGGGCTCTGTTCAGGCACACCTGGAATTGCCTACATTTTGTTGTGGAGACTGTTTCAGCCCCATACACAAGGGCTTTCATTGCAGCACGAATCTTATAAATCTTTTGTTCGCGTAACTGATGGAATTCACTTGCCAACAGTTCATCCACTTTGGCTTTCGCAGAATTCGACATTTTCTGATCTCGAAATATATCCTTCTTCTGGTAAAATCGCTTTAGTGCATCGTCGCGTGCTTTGAGAGATAGATCCGAGTGATTGTGTTGGCTAACAAGTAGAGAGCATTGACGTAATACCCGCTCGGCTCCCATTGCCATGTCATCGGAGGCATTTTCTGCGGCAGTTTTCCCGGCATCCTGGGAGCAGTCAAGAATTGGGCCGCCATTCACTGCCGGTGTTCTGATCATTCCATGGATCTCTGTACATTGCCAGGTGCCGCTTTTCAATGAATCGAATGGTTTAGTGAAGTGCTGGGGGCCGGGATATCGCGGCACGGACGTGAATCGGTTGTCAAATTGATCCTTGACATTTCTAGCTTTGAAGTATTTGAGCAGCCAGTGCAATAAGTCTTTAACTAAACCCAGGAGCAGCTGATGCAATTCATCAGGTTGCCAAATGCGATAGACATTGCAGAGAGGGTATTGCCAGAACTGGTTGCGGATAGTGTTAGCAACGGTTCCAGTTTTGGACCCGGCGGGTAATATAGGTCTGCGTGGCAACGGCCTTACCCCATCAAAAATCGACGATTTTTTAAGCGAAC